>FZPS01000186.1_pt62 | contig 13689 bp, 10 predicted proteins | sample 1817821 | NCBI WGS metagenome assembly FZPS01 (sample SAMEA104158645, study PRJEB21678) | metagenome | place: Germany | collected 2015-04-21 | reverse complement strand
GTTGTAAAAGATGGTTTTGATAAATCTTTAATAGAAAAAAAGATTAAAGAAATGCCTAATTATTTCTTAGGTTATGAAACTATAGTTAATTTTGTGGATATTGAAACATTGAAAAAAGAACATAGTGGATTACCTCATGGTGGAAGAGTTATAAGACTAGGAGAATCTTCTAGTGATAATAAACAAATTATTGAATATGGATTAAAATTAGATTCAAATCCAGAATTTACAGGAAGTGTTATGGTCGCATGTGCTAGAGCTGTATATAGACTTTCTAAAGAAGGAAGAAGTGGGTCTATAATGATGATGGATGTTCCGTTGACTTATTATAGTATTAAGGATAGAAAAGACATTATTAAAGAATATATGTAAAGTCAGATTAAATCTGGCTTTTTTATTGAAAAAACAAATAAAAAATATAATGAAAAAATTATGGTTAATTAATAATTAAATCATTAGATAAAGCTAAATTAATAAGTGATAAAATATGATAAAATTATTTTAAATAAAGCTACATAACATAATAAAAACGGAGGTGAATTTTCATGAAAAAACTACTTTTACTTTTGGTTTTACTTTTAATATTTACAGGTTGTAAAAGTAATAGTGAATCTCAAATTGAAGCTAATAATAAAGAAAATGATATTGAATCTATTGAGCCTATTAAACCTATGGGATCTTCTGTTGAAGAAATCACAAAAGGTTTAAATGAACCTTTAAAAGAACCAAATGGAGAAACAAAAGAATTAATTGGATTAACCTATGATGAAAATGAACAAAGAGGTTTGGATGTTCTTGAAACAGGAGATAAAGGAGACTTTTTAAGTTACACCATAATATATACAGATTATAGTGAACCAATATATGAATATTGTAAACATGATGAAAAAGGTAATATGGTTGCTCATGGACTTAAATATTTTCAGAATCATAAGGATGGTATAGGATATCATGCTAATTATGTGTTTACTAGCGAAGGTGGTGCCGGTGGAGAAGCGAATCTTTATTACACTGAAGATTATGAAATAGTAGTACAATGGGAAGAAACACCAGGAAGTAGTGAAGGAATAGAGTATATTAACGGAGAACCAAAATATAAAATTTATGGAGCATTTTTTGAAGACTTATTAAATAATCTTACTAATAATTATAATGCGGAAGTAATATATGATAATAACGGTAATCCAATGTATATTAAAATGCTTTTACAAAAAGATGAAAAAGGGAATATTACATTTGATGGTGAGAAATCTTACTATTATGATGAAAATAATTTATTAATAAAATCTTCAGAAGATATGTTAAATTATCAAACAAGCAAAATGGGACAAAGAGTTATTGTTTATGAATATTATCCTTCTGGAAAGTTGTTTAGAGAAATAGATTATGGATTAGGTTCATATCAACCAAGTGTTACAGTATATTTTTATGATTCTTTAGAAAATTGTGATGCTTTATATTTAGAAAATGGAGTTAATGGAATAATAGAAAATAAAGTTAATGTGAATGTAAGAAAAGAACCAAATACAACATCTGAAATTCTTGGAAAATTAACAGAGTATAGTTTTTGGTTTAACTATACTAAAGTATATGATGGTTCTGATTATCAATGGTTATATGGAAGAGTGTATGATTATGATATTGATGGTTATTTAGAAGGTTGGATTGCATATAATCCTAAATGGGAAACTAAGTTAGATTTAAGAGATTATATATCTGAAGATAATTTTGAGTATTTTGAAATAGGTAGTTCAAAGTGGGCTGCATTCATTCCGTATTTACATGAAAATCCTTACTGTAAAATAGCTTATCCAGATAAGAAATTTATTACGATGAATCCAGCAACAATGTGGGATGATTTCTTTGATGGAAAGTTTGTATCTAAATATTAGATAGTGGAATTTAATTTTTTGCTTTATAAAAGCCTATTTTTAGGCTTTTTGTTGACTTAAAGTAAACTTTGATATATGATAAACAAGCCTAAAAAGGCAGATACATTGCGTGGGAGGAAAGCAACATTCCATTAAACCACAGCACTGACAACATTAATATAGGAGGTAGTCAAGTGAAAAAAGTTGCAAAGGTAGCAAAGCTACAATTTATGGCTGGTGGTGCAAGACCAGGACCAGCTCTAGCATCTGTAGGTATTAATATGCCTCAGTTCTGTTCAGCTTTTAATGAAGCTACAAAAGATCGTGCAGGAGATTTAGTTCCAGTAATTATCACTGCATATGAAGACAAAACTTTTGATTTTGTATTAAAAACTACACCTGCTTCAGTAATGCTTAAAAAAGCAGCAGGAATATCAAAAGGGTCAGGGACTCCAAATACTACTAAGGCAGGAAAAATCACAGTTGATCAATTAAGAGAAATTGCTGAATATAAAATGCCTGACTTAAATGCGAATTCAGTAGAAGCTGCTATGAGAATCGTAGCTGGTACTGCAAAGAACATGGGTATTAAAGTAGAAGGGATGGAGGACTAATTTATGGCTGGAAAAAAATATAGAGAAGCTGCGAAATTAGTTGATAGATCTAGAACTTACAACTATCAAGAAGCAGTGGGTCTTGCGAAAAAGACAAATTACACAAACTTTGATGCATCTGTAGAAATTAGCTTTCATCTAAATGTGGATCCACGTCAAGCAGATCAAAACATTAGAGGAGCTATGGTATTGCCTAATGGAACTGGTAAAAGCCAAAAGGTACTTGTAATTACTCAAGGACCAAAAGAACAAGAAGCTATTGATGCAGGCGCTGATTTAGTTGGCGGAAAAGAAATGCTAGATAAAATTAAAGGCGGATGGTTCGACTTTGATATTATCGTTGCTACACCTGATATGATGGGTGAACTTGGTAAATTAGGAAGATTGTTAGGTCCTAAAGGATTGATGCCAAACCCAAAAACAGGAACAGTTACACCTGATGTTGCAAATGCTATTAACGATATCAAAAAAGGTAAAGTAGAATATCGTGTTGATAGAGAAGGAAATATCAACGTTATGATTGGTAAGTGTTCATTTACTGATGAGCAACTTGCTCAAAACTACAAAGCTTTATATGATACTATCGTAAAAGCTCGTCCTGCAGCAGTAAAAGGAGCATTCATTAAAGGGATCACAATGTCAAATTCAATGGGTCCTGGAATCAAAGTAACTATAGAGTAAAAGGATTTTCAAAAATCCTTTTTTTCTTGACAAATTATTTAAAGTTGGTATTATATATATCGTTATCAATATACCATAGACAGTAACGGCTAAATTGCTTAATAATGTTACCGAGGTAGAAAGAATATTTTTTGAACTTTCAGCCCTTACTGTCTAGTAAGGGCTTTATTTATATGCGTATATTGTTAAACATGATGGAGGTGGAAAAATGAGAGAAGCGACAATGAAGGCTAAAAAAGAACAAGTAAATCAAATTAAAGATAAACTTAGTGAAAGTTCGTCTTCAGTTATTGTTGAGTATCGTGGTCTAAGTGTTCAAAAAGTTACTGAACTTAGAAGTCTTCTTAGAGAAGAAAATGTTGAGTTTAAAGTATATAAGAACACAATGGTTAGTAGAGCTGCAGAAGCTGCGGGTCTAAATGATTTAAACGAATACTTAACAGGTCCAAATGCTATTGCGTTTTCAGATGATGCTGTAGCGCCGAGTCGTATTTTAGCAAAATTCGCTAAGAAAAACAGAAAACTAATTTTAAAAGGCGGAGTTGTTGAAGGAAAGATTGTAAATGCTGATACATTGAAATCATTAGCGAACTTACCTAACCGTGATGGTATGTTATCAATGTTATTAAGTGTTCTACAAGCACCTGTTAGAAGTGTTGCATTAGCAATTAAAGCTGTTGCAGAACAAAAAGGTGAAGGACAACCAGCTGATGAAGCACCTGTAGTTGAAGAAGCTACTGTAGAAGAAGTAAAAGAAGAAGCTGTTGAAGCTTAATTGGGAGGAAAATAATAATGGCAAAAATAACAATTGAAGATATCTTAGCATATCTAGATGATGCTACAATTCTTGAACTAAATGATTTAGTTAAAGCAATCGAAGAAAAATATGGAGTTACTGCTGCTGCTCCTGTTGCAGTTGCTGCAGTTGCAACTGAAGAAGCTGCTGAAGATGAAGGACCAACAAGCGTTAATGTTATGTTAACAGAAGTTGGAGACAGCAAAGTTGCAGTAATTAAAGTTGTTAGAGAAGTAACTGGTTTAGGTTTAGTTGACGCTAAGGGTGTTGTTGATAAAGCTCCTGTAGCAGTTAAGGAAAACGTACCTGTTGCTGAAGCAGAAGAAATCAAAAAGAAATTGATGGAAGCTGGAGCAACTGTTGAATTTAAATAATTCTAGTAAATTATTAGAAAAATAGAAGCCGAACTTGTTTCGGCTTTTAGACCATAAAGAAAGGGGCATTTTATGACACATTATTTTAGTGATAATAAGGATTTGCCTCACAATTATAGAACTATAAATTTTGATTTTAATGGTATTAATTTTAAATTTAATACTGATAGTGGAGTGTTTAGTAATACTGAAGTTGATTTTGGGACTTATGTATTATTGGATTTTGTTAAAGATCAAGATATAAAAGGAAAAGTTTTAGATTTAGGTTGTGGATATGGAGTGATATCAATTGTATTAAGTAAGTTTTTTGATATAGAAACTTATGGTGTTGATATTAATTCTAGAGCGATAAATCTAGCTAAGAAAAATGCTAAATTAAATAATGTTAATGTTGATTATTTAATTTCAGATTGTTTTTCTGATATTGATTATATGTTTGATGAAATACTTGTTAACCCACCTATTAGGGCTGGTAAAAAAATTGTTTATAAGATGTTTAATGATTCTTATGATCATTTAAATACAAACGGTAATTTATGGGTTGTTATTAGAAAACAACAAGGTGCTAGTAGTGCGGTTAATGAAATAAAATCAAAATTTAATAACTGTGATATAGTCAAAAAGAAAAAAGGCTTTTGGATACTTAAAGCAACTAAGTATTGACAAATTGACTATTGTTTGGTAACATGATAAATTGCAGTAAAGTCTAAATTTGATAGGGGCACTTTTAGCCCTTTTAGGCGTTTAATCAAGCATACGAAAGGATGGCGTAAATGAAAGAAAATAAAGCATACCGCGTTGTTCAACTAGGAAACAAAGCCACAAGAAGAGATTATTCTAAGGTTAGTAGTGAACTAGAACTACCTGACTTAGTAGAAATTCAAACATCTTCTTTTGATTGGCTTGTAAAAGAAGGACTTAAAGAAGTCTATGAAGATGTTTATCCTATATTCAACTATGCCGGTAACATCCAATTGAAATTTGTGGACTACGAATTTGGTGAACCCAAATATAGTGTTAGTGAAAGCAAATACAGAGAAACTAATTATGCGGCTCCATTAAAAGCAAAAATGGAATTAGTTATGATGGATCAAGATACAGGTGAAGTTATGACTAAGTGGGAAGATGTCTTCTTTGGGGATTTCCCTTTAATGACAGATGTTGGAACATTTATTATTAATGGTGCTGAAAGAGTAATTGTATCTCAAATTGTTAGATCTCCAGGAGCATATTTTGATGTTATTTCTGAAGATAAGACTGGTAGAGATACATACACATCTGAACTTATTCCAAGTAGAGGTACTTGGTTAGAGTTTATGAGTGATTCTAAGAAACAAGCTTTAGGAAGAATTCTAAATGTTTCTATAGATCGTAAACGTAAAATTTTAAGTACTATATTATTTAAAGCTGTTGGTATGTCATTGAATCTTGAAAATGGTGAAGATGGATTTGATGTAACTAATATCAAGAAATTTTTAAAGGCTTTAAATTTTGAAGTATTTGAAGATGCTGTAGTTGAAGGAGAACAAAGAGAGTTTTTGAATCTTTACATGTTACTTTATACTGCAGTGTTTGGTAATTATGAAGAAGTTAAAAACACTTTAGCCGCAGATAAGGTTAAAACTAGAAATGAAGCTTTAATTGGTGTTTATGAAAATCAAAGAGCTGATGAAGTTCCTACATTAGAAGGTTCTATCAACTTAATGAATACTAAGTTTTATGACCATAGACGTTATGATCTAACAAAAGCTGGTAGATACAAATTAAAGAAAAAATTAGGTGTTATTAATCGTATTGAAGGAAATACATTAAAAGAAGATGTTATTTCAGTTGATGGTAAAGTTGTTTATAAAAAAGGTAAAAAGATTAATAAAAAAGAAAGAAATGTTCTAAGAGAAGAATTCAAAAAGGGTATTAATATGGAGGCTTATCCATTTACTCATGAATTTTCTCATCCTGATATAGTAGAAGTTCCTACAACTTATCAATTAGTTGGAAGAATTCTTGCGACTAATTTAGATGGTAAAAAAGTTACATTTGAAAAGGGAACAGTATTAACTGAATCAGATGTAAAAGAAATTTCTAAAGAATTTGATACTATAAGAGTTTATGCAGGTATTATTGGAAAAGCTGTTGAAGTTAATAACAATAATGTTAATGCTGTATTAGATTATGGTTCAAGATTATATACAATTGGTAGAGTTACAAATCTTAAGGGAGAAGATATCTTAAATGATGGTGAATTAATTGTTGATAGATATATTCCTGATATGGATGTGTTACCAATGACTAAGGCAAATCAAGAGATAATTACATCTCTGGCAACTAATGAAAAAGCTATTATTTATTTAGTTGGTGCTGCTGTACAAATTGCATATGTTGCAAGTGATGATGATTTAAATCATTCAATTAAAGTAGTAGGAGTTGACCCATTTGATTATAAGAAAACTATTACTACTTCAGATATGTATGCTTTATATAGCTATCAATTAAATATGCTTGATGGTGTTGGAGAAGCAGATGATATTGATATGCTTGGTAATCGTAGAATTAGAACTGTTGGAGAACTTATTCAAAATCAATTTAGAATTGGTTTGAGTAGGATGGAAAGAGTTGTTAAGGAAAGAATGTCTATTGCGGATATTAGTACACTTAGTCCTAAACAACTAACTAACATTAGACCTTTAACAGCAGCTTTAAAAGAGTTTTTCTCTAGTTCTCAATTATCTCAGTTTATGGATCAACAAAATCCATTAGCTGAACTTACAAACAAAAGACGTATTAGTGCTTTAGGTCCTGGTGGGCTTACTCGTGAAAGAGCGGGCTTTGAAGTTCGTGACGTTCATAACTCTCACTATGGAAGAATTTGTCCTATTGAAACTCCGGAAGGACCAAACATTGGACTTATTTCTAACCTAACTACTTATGCGAAAATAAATGAATATGGATTTATCCAAACTCCTTATAGAGTTGTGGATGAAAAAGGGCATGTTACAGATGAAGTTGTTTATTTATCTGCGGATGATGAGGCTGATTATGTAATAGCTCAAGCAAACGAAATCATTGATGGAAAAGTTATTAATGATAGAGTTGTTGCTAGAATTGCTGGAGATACAGTAATGGCTAATAAAGAAGAAGTTGATTTAGCTGACGTTTCTCCAAAACAAATTGTTTCAGTGGCTACTGCTTGTATTCCTTTCTTGGAAAATGATGACTGTACTCGTGCTTTAATGGGCGCAAACATGCAGCGTCAAGCTGTACCATTAATTAAACCTCAGTCTCCATATGTTGGTACTGGTATCGAACATAGAATTGCAAAAGACTCTGGTAGTGGTTGTGTTGCTACTGGTGATGGTGTAGTTACTTATGTTGATGCTAATAAAATAGTAGTACAAGAGGAAAAAGAGGAAAAAACTTATAAATTAGTTAAGTTTAGAAAATCTAATGCTGGTACATGTTTAAATCAACAACCAGTTGTTGTAAAAGGTGAAAAAGTTAAAGTTGGCGATATGTTGGCTGATGGACCTTCAATGCAAAATGGTGAACTAGCATTAGGTCAAAACGTTACTGTAGCGTTTATGACATGGCATGGTTATAACTATGAAGATGCGATAATCATGTCTGAAAGAATGGTTAAAGATGATGTTTATACATCAATTCATATAGAAGCTTATGATATTGAATGTCGTGAGACAAAACTTGGACCTGAAGAAATTACAAGAGATATTCCTAACGTATCTGAAAATGCTTGTCGTAATTTAGATATGAGAGGAATTGTAATGGTTGGGGCTGAAGTTAAAGAAGGAGATATCTTAGTTGGTAAGGTTACTCCTAAGGGTCAATCAGAAGTTTCTCCTGAGGAAAAACTACTACTTGCAATATTTGGTGAGAAGTCTAGAGAAGTTAGAGATAACTCATTAAAAGTACCTCATGGTGGTGCTGGTATTGTTCAAAGTGTTAGAGTATTCAAGCGTTCAGAAGGACATGAATTACCTCCTGGAGTTAATCAGGTTGTAAAAGTTTATGTTGTTCAAAAACGTAAGATTTCTGAAGGTGATAAGATGGCTGGAAGACATGGTAATAAGGGAGTTATTTCTAAGATATTACCTGTTGAAGATATGCCGTATATGCCAGATGGTACACCTGTAGATATTATGTTAAATCCATTTGGTGTTCCTTCTCGTATGAACATAGGACAAGTATTAGAGATTCATTTAGGAATGGCCGCAAAAAAACTTGGAGTTAAATTTGCGACTCCAGTATTTGATGGTATTACTAATGAAGAATTAGCTGAAATTATGGATGAGGCTAAAGTTAGTCCTGATGGAAAGATTGTTTTAAAGGATGGTAGAACCGGCGAAGATTATGATGAAAGAATCTCTGTTGGTGTAATGTATATGATTAAGCTTGCTCACATGGTTGATGATAAGCTACATGCTAGAGCTACTGGACCTTATAGTTTAGTTACTCAACAACCACTTGGTGGTAAGGCGCAAAATGGTGGTCAAAGATTTGGTGAGATGGAAGTTTGGGCATTAGAAGCTTATGGAGCTGCTCATACATTACAAGAAATCTTGACTATCAAGTCAGATGATATACATGGTAGAACCAAGACTTATGAAGCAATTATTAAGGGTAAGGATATTCCTGAACCAGGAATTCCTGAAGCTTATAAAGTATTACAACATGAATTACAGGCTCTTGCGATAAATGTTAAGATTCTTGATGAAAACGGAAATGAACTTGACATGAAGAAGGCTGGACAAGAAGATTTGTATGATGAAAGTGATGATACTAAAGAAATTGTGGAAGAAGATCTTGATGGATTAGAAGTAATTGATGAAGTACCAGAACCAGCGGAAGTTGGATTTGATGATGATATGGATTAAGGAGGGCAACTAAATGAATATAAATAAATTTGCGGCAATGCAGGTTGGTTTAGCTTCACCTGATCGTATCAAAGAATGGTCTCATGGTGAGGTTAAAAAGCCCGAAACAATAAATTATCGTTCTCAAAAACCTGAACGTGATGGTTTATTCTGTGAAAGAATATTCGGTCCTTCTAAGGATTGGGAATGTTATTGTGGAAAGTATAAAAAAGTTAGATATGGCGGAATTATTTGTGACAGGTGTGGCGTTGAAGTTACAAAGGCTAGTGTTCGTCGTGAAAGAATGGGTCATATTGAACTTGCGGCTCCTGTAGCTCACATTTGGTATTTAAGAGGTATTCCTTCTAGGATGAGTTTATTATTGAATATCACTCCTAAACAACTTGAGGAAGTAGTTTACTTTGTGTCTTGGGTTGTTACTGATAAGGGTGATACTAGATTAGAATATAAACAAATCCTTTCTGAAAGAGAGTATAGAGAAAATACTGCAATTTATGGACCTGGTAGCTTTAAGGCTCAAACAGGTGCTGAAGCAGTTAAGACACTATTAGAACAAGTTGATGCTAAGGCTGAACGTGATTTAATAGTTGAAGAACTTGAAAGTGCTACTGGTGATAAGCGTAGAAGATTAATTAGACGTTTAGAAACAGTTAATGCATTTGTGGATAGTGAAAATCAGCCTGAATGGATGATTATTACTAATCTTCCTGTAATACCACCTGATTTAAGACCTATGTTACAACTTGATGGTGGAAGATTTGCGACTAGTGATTTAAACGATTTATATAGAAGAGTTATTACTCGTAATAATAGATTAAAGAAATTATTAGAGCTTGGTACTCCTGCAATCATTGTTCAAAACGAAAAGCGTATGCTTCAAGAAGCAGTTGATGCTTTAATTGACAATGGTAGAAGAAGTAAGCCTGTTACAGGTGCTGGTGGTAGAGCATTAAAGTCTTTATCACATAGCTTAAAAGGTAAACAGGGTCGATTTAGACAAAACTTACTTGGAAAGCGTGTAGACTTTTCAGGTAGAAGTGTTATTGCGGTTGGTCCTGATTTAAAGATGTATGAATGTGGTATCCCTAGGGAAATGGCAATACAACTTTATAAACCTTTTGTAATTAATGAAATTGTTGCTCAAGAGATTGCGTCTAATCCTAAGACTGCAGAAAAGTTAATTGATAGACAAGATCCTAGAGCATGGGACTGTGTTGAAGAGGTTATTAAGAATCACCCAGTATTCTTAAATAGAGCACCTACTTTACACAGATTAGGTATTCAAGCGTTTTATCCTAAGCTTGTTGAAGGTAGAGCAATTAGATTACACCCATTAGTATGTACTGCGTTTAACGCAGACTTTGATGGGGATCAAATGGCTGTTCACTTACCTTTACGTGAAGAATCTAGAGCTGAAGCTGAAATATTAATGTTAGGTTCTAATAATATATTAGGTCCTAAGGATGGAAAGCCTATTGTTACTCCTGGTCAGGATATGGTATTAGGTAATTTCTATTTGAATATGGAAGCTACTGCACAAGAATTCTTTGATAAGGCTGATGTTATTGAGGCTTTAGGTGATAAGGATGTGGCGGATGTTTGGAGAGGCTTTGGTGAAAGAGAAGGCCATGTATTTAAGAGTACTAATGAAGTGCTTATGGCTTATGAAAACAAGCTTGTTCATTTACATACAAGAATTGCTTTAGCTGCTAAATCTTTAAATAAGACATGTTTCACTGAAGAACAAAATAATTCTTATCTAGTTACTACTGTTGGTAAGATTATATTTAATGAAATGTTTCCTAGTGATTTCCCTTATTTAAATACTGTTAGTACTGAAACTTTAAAGTGGACTCCTGATAGTGATTTCTTACCTGTTGGATGTAATGTTAAGGAAGAAATCGCAAAAAGACCAATTAATCCTGACTTTAAAAAGAAGGATTTAAGTGCAGTTATTGCGGAAGTATTTAAAAGATATAAGAATGAAGGTACTAGTGGTATCTTAGATAAAATTAAAGACTTAGGATTTGAATATTCTACAGTTGCTGGTATGACTATTGCACTTTCTGATATTAACGTTGCACCTAATAAACAACAATTTATTGATGAAGGTAAATTAAAATCTGATGAATTAAGAAGTTTATTGAATAGAGGGTTATTAACTCCTAGAGAGTGGGAAAGACATTTTACTACTTTGTGGGATGGAGTTAAGAAAGATGTTGGTCAATCACTTATGAAATCACTTCCTCGTATGAACCCTATCAATATGATGGCTGTTTCTGGTGCTAGAGGTAATGAGTCTCACTTTACTCAGTTAGCTGGTATGCGTGGACTTATGGCTCGTCCTACTCAATCTAAGTCTAAGAAGGGTTATCAACCTTCTGTAATAGAAGTTCCTATTTATTCTTGTTTCCGTGAAGGAATGACTGTTTCTGAGTTCTTTATTTCTACTCACGGTGTTCGTAAGGGACTTACAGATACTGCTTTAAAGACTGCGGAATCTGGATATTTAACTAGACGTTTAGTTGACGTTGCTCAAGATGTAATAGTTAATGAAGAAGATTGTGGAACAGATAGAGGATTCTTAATTGGAGATATTATTGACAATAAGAATAATAGTATTATTGAAAGATTTGAAGAAAGAGTTATTGGTAGATATGCATTTAATGACATAGTTGATCCTGTTACAGGTGAAGTTATTGTTAAAGAAAATGAATTTATCGATGAATATTTAACTCAAAAGATTGTAGATGCTGGTATTAGACAAGCTTACATTAGAAATGTATTTACTTGTGATAGTCAAAATGGTGTTTGTAAGATGTGTTATGGTAGAAACATGGCTACAGGTAAGATTGTTGAAACTGGTGAGGCTGTTGGTATTATGGCTGCTCAATCTATTGGGGAACCTGGTACTCAGTTAACGATGAGAACTTTCCATACTGGTGGTGTAGCTACTGGTCATGAGGGTGACATTACTCAAGGTTTACCTCGTGTTGAGGAATTGTTTGAAGCAAGAACTCCTAAACATGTTGCGGTTATCGCAAAGATTGATGGAGAAATTACTGAAATTAGTGAACTTGAAACTGGTATGGGTACTAGAATTGTGGTTACTAGTGAAAAAGAGTCAATTGAACATAAGTGTAACTTGACTCAGATAGTTCGTCCTTGGATTAAAGTTGGTTCACGTGTAAAAGCTGGTGAAAAACTTACTGAAGGACAAATAGCTCCTAAAGAGTTATTGGCTGTTGCTGGTGTTGAAGAAGTTCAAAGATATATCTTAAAAGAAGTTAAGAAAGTTTATGCGGCTCAGGGTATTGATATTTCTGATAAGCATATTGAAGTTGTAATTAAACAAATGTTGAAGAAAGTTATTATTACTGATGGTGGAGATACTGGTTTAAGTGTTGGTCAAACATTAAGTATTAATAGAATGACAGATATCAACATGGATACAATGGATGAAGGCAAGCGTCCTGCAAAATTTGGACCTACATTACTTGGTATTTCTAAGGCTTCTGTAGAGACTGATTCATTCTTGTCTGCGGCATCTTTCCAAGAGACTACTAGAGTTTTAACTGAAGCAGCTGTTAAAGGTAAGACAGATTATTTAACTGGCTTAAAGGAAAATGTTATTATTGGTAAACTAATTCCTGCAGGTACTGGTTATGATGATCCTAGTAGAGAATCTATTAAACTTATTAACAAAAGAGCTGAAGAGTTAAAAGAGGAAAGAAGAGAGCGTATGAAAAAAGAAGAGACTACTCTTCCTGAAGATATATTAAGAGTTGAAACAAAATAAATGTAAAATAGGTGTAGTACTTAATTACTGCACCTTTTTATGTGGAGAGAAAATGGATAATTTAATGATAATGAAAATTAAATAATAAGTATCATTTTTTTTAATTCATATAAGTTGATAAAAATAATTTTTTTTTTAATTCATATAAGTTGATAAAAATAATTTTATAATATACGATGAAATTAATAATAGAACATAAATAATAATATAATTTTTTAACTTTATGTAGCAAATATATTACTTGTATTTTGATTAATAAAAAAGAAAGGAGGTAAAAAAATGTTGGTACAAGGAAAGAAAGTGATTGTTACTGGAGGTTTAACAGGCATTGGTAAAGAAACTTTATTTGATATGGCAAAAGAAGGTGCATCAGTTGTTTCATTTTCAAGAAAAAAAGCTGATTCAAAAGAAGCAATGGAAATAATTTCAAAAGCAAAAGAACTTGGCAATGGATCATTTAAGCACATTCAATGTGATGTTACTAATCAAGAAGAAGTTAAAAAAGCCGTTGATGAAGCTGTGGAATTTTTGGGTGGTTTAGATGCAGTTGTTAATAGTGCCGCAATAGAGTTTACTGGTCTTCCAGAAGAAGTTACACCAGATGCACTTTATACTCCAATATATGTGTCTTTAGGTGGAACAGCATTTGTTTCTGCGGCGGCATT
>FZPS01000027.1_pt353 | contig 13689 bp, 14 predicted proteins | sample 1817821 | NCBI WGS metagenome assembly FZPS01 (sample SAMEA104158645, study PRJEB21678) | metagenome | place: Germany | collected 2015-04-21 | reverse complement strand
CTATTATACAATAATATGGAATTTGCAGCGGAATGAACTATATAACTCTTGCAAATGAAGCTCTTGTTTCCGTTATTGTATAATAATTCAATAATTATTAAATTTAACGTTTAAACTACATTCAGTATTTTGGCGATTAATTAATATTTGCAGTGTAACCAAAGTTTTCAAAGAATTCATCTCTGAAATCGGCAAGCCTGTCATTTTTTATTGCGTCCCGTACATTTTCCATAAGTTTTACTAAAAATCTGAGGTTATGCCATGTTGCAAGCCTTAAACCGAACATCTCCCTGCATTTGAACAAATGCCTTATATATGCCCGCGAGAAGTTCCTGCACGCGTAGCAGTCGCACTCAGGATCAATTGGTGAAAAATCCTCGGCATACTTTGCGTCCCGCACGATTATCCTGCCGCCCGAAGTGAAAACAGTACCATTTCGGCCAATTCTTGTAGGAAGTACGCAGTCGAACATATCAATCCCGCGGATGCTGCCGTCTATAAGGTAATCGGGGCTTCCAACCCCCATAAGGTACCTTGGCCTGTCTTCCGGGATAAATGGCACTGTTTTTTCCAGAATATCGTTCATAATTTCAGCAGGTTCGCCGACACTAAGGCCTCCAATCGCGTATCCGGGCAGATCAAGCGATGTTATCTGTTTTGCGCTTTCACGCCTTAGGTCTTCATACGTGCTTCCCTGAATAATGCCGAACAAAGCCTGTTTTTCAGTATTTTGATGAAAATTCCTGCATCGTATTGCCCACCTTGTTGTCATTTCCATTGATTTTTTTGCATATTCGTATTCGCAGGGATAAGGGACGCATTCGTCAAAAGCCATAATAATATCGGCGCCAAGAGCATTTTGTATCTCTATTGATTTCTCGGGAGAAATAAAATGCTTCGAACCATCTATATGGGATCTGAATGTAACGCCTTCTTCTTTTATATCACGTAAATTGGCAAGGCTGAAAACCTGGAAACCGCCGCTGTCAGTCAGAATCGGAAGACTCCAGTTCATAAATCCGTGCAGCCCTCCGGCCTTTTTTATTATTTCACCGCCCGGCCTCAAATAAAGGTGATAAGTGTTTCCCAGTATAATTTTTGCACCAATGCTTTTTACCTCATCGGGAGACATCCCTTTTACCGAGGCCTGGGTGCCTACAGGCATAAAAACAGGAGTGTCAAAGCTTCCATGAGGAGTATGAACCCTCCCAAGCCTTGCTCCTGTTTGTTTGCATTTATGAATAAGTTCGTATTTTATAGCTGCCATAAAAACATCCTTTGCTGTCAATAATCAGTTTTAATATTATCTTTTGCCCTGTTTCATGTCAACTGCGGAAGTCAATTCGCTTCTCTTTATTCATACCGGCCTTCTGAAGGACGGTTCCTTCTGATATACTTTGATAAAATAGCGTTAATTTTTTATTTTACATATGGCTGTTATCTTCATATTTATCCTGATGGCCGTTTTGAGCATAGTGTTGTTCCTGCTGTGTTTTGTTTTTATAAAGAATGGAAATACCAATGATGATTAAAATAATTGGAACCAGGTATCTTGCGAATGTTCCAAGTGCCCGAAAATTCATTGTGAAAAAAATCAATGACAAACCTGATAGTATTCCGACCGGAATTAGCAAGCCTTTTTCCTGGTTTCCGAATATATACAGCTCAAACAAACCTACTGCCGGAGCAAGAATAAACCCGGGCCACAAAAAGCCCCATAAACCCCACAGCATTGATGCCTGGCATATGATACCAACCGTCAGCAGTATGCCGCCCGGTACCAATAACCCAACGTTTTTCCTGTTTGTATAATACCCAAAGTGGAACATCAAAGACGTAAAGATTATAATAAGCGGCCAGAAAAGTCCAATCAGCCTTCCAAATGAAGGAACCACACCAAGGTTACTCAGGATTAACAGGCATCCGACACATACCAATATTATTCCCCATACAAACTTGCCATTTTTATTCTGTTCCATTTTCTCATCCTCCTAAAGAGCTTTAAGCAGCTGAATTCATTTATTTGCCTGCTTTACGTCGACATTCAAAAATTCAACCTGATGCATAATTTAATAAAAGTATACTGCATCACTATGAAAAACCCGTTAGTCAATGATTAGAATTTGATTAAAAACAATTTTATAACATGTTGTGTCAAATAATCAGCATCGCATCGCCAAAACTGAAAAACCGGTATTTCATGCTTATAGCTTCTTTATATGCGGACAAAACATTTTCCCTGCCGGCGAAAGCGCTTATTAGCATCAGTAATGTCGACTCAGGAAGATGAAAATTAGTTATAAGCCCGTCTATGGCTTTAAAGCGATATCCGGGATAAATAAAAATCCCTGTTTCTCCTTCGCCGGGCTTCACAAAACCTGCATCGGTTGAGATTGTTTCGAGAACCCGACAGCTTGTCGTTCCTACAGCTATTATGCGCCCACCTTCCGATTTGGTTTCGTTAATGATTTCACATGCTTCTTTACTTATGCTGTAATACTCTTTATGCATACGATGATCTTCAATATTTTCGGTTTTTACCGGACGAAAAGTGCCAATACCGACATGAAGCGTAAGTTCGGCAAATTTAACCCCGCTGTTTTTAAGCCTGTCCATAAGCTCTTGTGTAAAATGCAGGCCGGCGGTTGGCGCCGCTGCAGAGCCTTTATATCGTGAATAAACAGTCTGATATCTTTCATAGTCTTCAATATTTGACGTTATATAAGGAGGAAGCGGTATAATCCCTGCTTTATCAAGGACCTGCTCAAAAATCCCGTTGTAGAAAAACCTGACAAGCCTGTTTCCTTCTTCAACAACATCAATTATTTCAGCGCTCAGTATTCCGCCGCCGAATACAAACCTTGCCCCTTTTCTTGCCCTTTTCCCGGGCTTAAGAATTACTTCCCAAATATCATCACCTTTGTTTTTTAAAAGAACAAACTCAATTTTACCTCCGGTATCTTCTTTTTCACCCAACAGACGCGCAGGTATAACCCTTGTATTGTTTATAACAAGGCAGTCGCCTTTTTTCACGTAATCAATAATATTTTTAAACAAAACATGAGTTGTTTTGCCTGTTTTCCTGTCAAGAACAAGAAGCCTCGACATATCTCTTTCCTGTGACGGATACTGAGCTATAAGCGATTGAGGCAAATCATAATAAAAATCCTTGCGAAGCATTGCAAACCCTTTCCCTGTTAGTAATATAAAAACACAAGAACATCATACATAAGTTTTTGCGCGTATACAAGGGGAATAGAGATGGAACCTGATGATCAGGACAAAAGGTAGTCATTTATTATTTCCTGTTCAAGCTTGTAGAATTCAGAGTTTTTCACCGTTCTTAAACTGAAAGGCATTGGGTTTTTTATTTCTGTTACAACAGTTGCCGGTTTATCGGAAAGAATATAAATTTTATCGGATAAAAGAAGTGCCTCCTGAACATCATGAGTTACAAGAACTACCGCAGGCTTTCTTTTAATCCAGAGGTTTTTCAGCAGATCAATCATCTGCGCACGTCTTTTTAAATCGAGGAACTGAAACGGTTCATCCATAAAAAGAATATCCGATTTTACAATAAAAGCCCTTGCCATGGCAAGTCTCTGGCTCATGCCTCCGCTCAGCTGAGACGGGTAATGTTTTTCGAATCCAGAAAGGCCAACCTGAGCTAAAATATCGCTGCATATTTGTTTTTTCTTGGACTTATCTATATCGTCCGGAAGGACAAATTCAAGGTTTTGTTCTGCATTCTTCCACGGAAGAAGTCTTGGCTCCTGGAATATAAAACCCGATTTTTTCGACTCCATTCCGATTACCTCACCGCGGGTTGGTTCGATTAAACCTGCGGTTATAGACAAAAGAGTTGTTTTTCCGCATCCCGAAGGGCCTAATATTGCTGTTATCATGCCTTCTTTAAACTCCATATTTATTCCGTCAAGCACAATAACATTCTGAAATTGTTTGTGTATATCAATAAGCTTTATCATTTTGCTTCACTCCTTTCAAACAGTTTTTTTAATACTAAATCAAACAGGAGTGAAATTATTACGACAACAATTGTCCACGCAATTATTCCGGCAAGATCTATTTGTATTTTATGCATATACATTTGCGCTCCGATTGTATTGCTGTTGACAAAATTAAAAACCTCCGCGGTTACTATAATCTTAAAGCTTAATCCAAGAGCGGAACGAGTGCCCGCTATTAAAAAAGTCCTAAGCGACGGAATGTATATATCAGTTATTATTTTTCTTTTTTTTATCCTATAGCTTTTTGCCATTTCGAGCAAACGCCCGTCAACACTTACAAGCCCCTCTGCAATATTTGTATAAAGAACCGGAAAAACAACAAAAAAGCATATGATCAAAGGAGTAAGCGAAACAGGCAGCAGTAAAAGAGCCATAAGGATGATCGCAACTGTCGGTATTGAACGGGTGACGGCTGAAATACGATCCATAACAATGTATATAGCAGGTACAATCTTACCTGATATACCAAATATTAGTGCTGGGATTAAAGCCATAGCAAAGCTTAAAAAAACGGCTTTAACAGTATTGCCGATAACAGGAACAAAAATATTAGAGCGGATAATCGAAACAAGAGAAAGCAGCACTTCATACGGGGAAGGAAAAATCAATGTTTTCCTTCCAAGGGATAAAAAGTGCCACAGAACAATAAATGCCGCTATAAATATTACATATGAAAATTCTTGAAGCTTATTTTTCATATTTTACCGCCATATTATATCCGGGTTATAAGATATCCTCGCCTTTAATGCAGCAGGTTCGTATTACCAAAACCAAAAGCGTGCTAAAATTTCTCGCCCGCTGTATTTGCGAATTTTATCGGGTTATAAAACTTAATAATCATCACTGTATTTCATAATACAATTCATCATTTGGAACTTTACCCCCAACAGTATCAGGGTTAAAATCATATAATGCTTCAAAGAATGAATCAAGTGCTGCCCGTATATCCTTTACATACTCATGCTTTATATTGTTGCCGGGCATGGATTTTTCGACAACAGCCGCCGGAAGCCCAAGTTCCATCTCTTCCGCGTATTCACCTGCCTTCCCTGGATTTTCGTTAATCCAATCCATTCCTTCATTCAATACCTGTATATAGTTTTTTACAAAGCTCGGATTACTCCTAATTAAATCATCGCTTACAAATATACCTGCCTGGGGGAACCCAAGATCTGTTCCAAACGATTTTTTCCACTCCTGCTGCAAATCCAAAAATACTTTTGTATTTTGCTGCTTTAATTTTACTGTAGTTAAAACAGGTTCCGGAAGCATCGATATTTTTGCTTTCCCCGCAAGGAAATTAGGCGCAAGCTCCGTTGCTCCGGACAGATATATAATGTTAATATCTGTATCGGGGTCTATTCCGTTTTCCTTGCACAGAGTTCTAAATACTATATCGGGAACAAGGCCTTTTCCCATCATATAAACATCTTCACCTTTTAAAGCATCCCATCCTTCAATGTCTTCCGTTGACGCGATGTAAAGGTTTCCCCATGTAACAACAGACGTGAGCTTATACGGCATCTGCTTCTGATACAGCTGTGCGGCAAGATTAACAGGAACAATAGCTAAATCCGCCTCTTTTGCGGTTAATCTTGCTACAATCAAATCTGTTGCAGGGACAACTTCATAATCGATTTTCGTTCCGTCAAGCGAGGTAGTATCCTTCATCGGCTTGACAATGCTAACGGCTGTTGCACCCGCAGGAGCAACAACTTTAATTTGTTCAATCTTTTTTCCCTGAGCACAGGATGTAAAAACAAGTAATATTAGTATGAAAGTTAAGAACAGTACCAAGATTTTTCTTTTCATAGTATTTATCCTCCTCATTAAAAAAACCCAACCGGTACGGATGGGCAAAATTATATCACGTTCCCCTTCGCACGGAATACTCCATAACTTCAGGTATGTAAGCATATATCCTTGCTAAAACCTTTAATTTCGACTTTAGCTCAGATTAAACTTATACGCATAAATTTGCTCCGTTAAAAGATTGGGGTGCAAATTTTCAGCGTAATAAAAGCTGCTTGCTATTTTTTTCTGATATTTTAGCACATATTTTAACTTCCCGCAACAAAATAAAATTTTATATACAATTAGCTAATACCTAATTGTACAATAGTTCTTTAATACTATTGTGCATCAGAAAAGCAGCTTTGGATTTTTTTGGAATAATAATTCTATAAGATGTATTATTTATGATTCTCAAACATCAGCCTGCATTTATCGGCACGGTATTTTGATATAATATATTCAACCGGCTGACCGCTTTTAGAGTATAGCACATTATTAACCTGTATTAATGCTTGCCCGGGCTGTACCTGAAGAAGACCGGCATCTATCTGGTCGATATAGATTACTTCAAGCGTGCTTTTTGAGCTGCAAGGCACCAGCGGGTACTTGCCTCTTAGAATTTCAAATGAAGGTTTTTTATTTTTTATATCTTCCCCAATATCTGGGAATAAGGATAACGGAATATAAGAAACATTAACTGAAAATGTTTCCTCATTGCGTTTATTAATATATGTAATGGATGAAAAATAGCTCTTTTCAGACTTAACATTAAATACTTCTTTTAGTTTTGTAAATTCATCCGACGATACGGTAACAACAGAAATAATTTCTTTATTTTCAGGATCGAGACTGTCTAATATTGAATCGGTAAACCCTGTATAATCTTTAATATGTATGCTTGATTTTCGTTTTGATACAAATGTGCCTTTTCCTCTTAGTTTATATAAATGGCCGTTGTTAGTTAATTCGTTTATAGCTTGTCTCACGGTAGGCCTGCTAATATTATACTTCTCGCAAAAGTCTTGTTCTGAAGGAATTTTAGAATCTTCCTCGAAATATCCATTTTCAATTTGTTCAAGAATAATATTTTTTAACTGACAATATAAGGGAATTGTACTGTATTTATTAAGGCCGGCCACGTCATCAACCTCCAGTAATCTTGTTATCATACTATCGAGCGTGGTAAAGATGTTATTATGTTTATACATCATATCACATGTTAAATGCAAATGCAAGCGAATTGGATATTATTTCTTTGTGCTTCTGGAGTTTATCTAAAAAGTAAAGACAACATTACATAATAACATCATGTTATTGTAATTTTAACACCATAAATATTATATATTTTTTTCTCTTAAAAATCCAGATATAATTTGAATATTTCTCCAACATTTTGTTTCTGTATATTTTCCATTTTCTTACGTAATACTTTATAAAAAAAGAACGTGTTAATTTAACACATTCCTTTCTGTGATTTATATAAATATGCTAAAGCTAAAGTATCTTTTCAAGAACTGATAGTTCCACGCATATACATAGAATCTCAACTGCTTTTTTTAGTTCATCAAGCGGAGGATACGTCGGAGCAATCCTGATGTTCCTGTCTTTCGGATCATAACCGTATGGAAATGTTGCCCCGGCAGGAGTTAAGGTTACACCTGCCTCTTTTGCTTTTGAAACAACACTTTTAGCGCATCCTTCATGTACATCAAGGCTTATGAAGTATCCGCCCCTGGGTGTGGTCCATGACGCAATACCCAGCCCGGAAAGGTTTTTATTCAATATTTCTGAAACTGCCTCAAATTTCGGTCTTAATATTTTAGCGTGTTTTTCCATATGTGTTTTTATATCATCATAGTTTTTGAAAAAACGTGCATGTAAAAGCTGGTTAATTTTGTTTGGACCTATCGTCTGGATACATATTTTTTCTTTTATCTGCCGGACATTTTCAATACTTGAAGCAATGGCTGCCACACCGGAACCGGCAAAAGTTATTTTCGCGGTTGAAGTAAACATGTAAACCCTGTCCTGGTTACCTGCTTTTTTACATTCATCAAGAATGTTTAAGATACTGTTTTCTTCATATAAATGATGCACTGCGTAAGCGTTATCCCAGAATATACGAAAATCCGCAGCTTTTGTTTTCATTCCCGCAAGCCTTTTAACGACATCGTCCGAATAGATTACACCGGTCGGGTTGCTGTACACAGGAACACACCATATGCCCTTTATTAATTCATCTTCGCGGACCAATTCCTCAACCATATCCATATCAGGGCCGTTATCATTCATAGGAATTGTTATCATATCCATATTAAACTGTTCACAAATGGCAAAATGACGGTCATAACCCGGAGCTGGACATAAAAACCGGACCTTATTAAGTTTGCTCCACGGTTCACAGGCATTTATCCCAAATAAATATGCTCTTGCAAAAGCATCATACATCATATTCAGGCTGGAACTATTCCCCACAATAACATTTTCAGAACTTACGCCGAGTATCTCAGCGAATATTTTCTTCATCTCGGAAATACCGTCCGGTAAACCGTAATTTCTGCAGTCATAGCCTTCTTCAGAAATAAAACTGCCGTTGTAATCAAATATGACATTGGAAAGATCAAGCTGTTCCGATGAAGGTTTGCCCCTTGACATGTCCAATTTTAGATTTTGTTTTTTATAATAAGAAAACCGCTTTTCAATTTCTTTTTTTCTAAGAAAAAGCTGATCTTTGCTGAACCCTTCATAAATGCCCATTTTTATTCCCCCGGTAATAGTCGTTTGTTTTATTCAAAATATGCAAATAAAATATATTCATTTAATTTGAGGTTTTGGCATAAAAACCTTAAATGATATAATAATACATTACTATTATTATTGCAAGTTTAAAAACAAAAAACTTCATATTATGTTTTTAGGTTACTTCTTAGACAATCAATTAATTTGAAAAAGAGGTTATGTTATAAAAATAACTTTAGTATAGCGAAGCATAGATATATATATTGAATTATATGGCTCTTTCAAATGAAACTCCTGTTCCCGAAATTTTAAAGAAACTAAAAAAGAAACATCTTAACAGTATCTTTTTCAGTTAAGGATAGTGAAAGGATCGTTGCAGGATTAGCCTGGTTAAGGTTGCAGCTCTTATCATTCACGCATTAGCTTAAGCCATACGATAAAAACATCAACAAGATATTGAAGCATGTTTTTCTTCTTAATGCTTTTTCCTGCGCGAATTACAGACTCGCACAATATTTCGTTGTTTAAATAAACAGAAAGCGTTCCAACAAAATCTCTTTCCTTTATAGGAGCCGTCACTGCCGATGGCAGTGATATCCTGGTATAAAGGCTTTGATACTCTGATTCTGTCAAAGGCATTGTAACACTTTTGTCGACATATATTGGAACAGCTTTCTCAAAACCTTTATACACAGGCAATGTCCCAATGTATTCGCTTTTTATTAATGTTTTATTATAATAATTTGCAAACGCGTAGTCCAAAATCATTTTACTGCTTAACGCGCGCTGGTGCCTGCTGTCACAGAAGAGTACTACAGATATAAATCGCCTGCCGTCCTTCGTCGCCGATGTAACAAGACATCTTCCCGCTTTTCCGGTGTAGCCTGTTTTTACGCCGTCAGCACCCTCATATCCGCTAAGCATTTCATTTGTATTTGCCATATACCTTTTTCCCATAGTAATTGATTTTGTTTTAATAATCTCGTTAAATACAGGATTATTCAACGCATACCTTGTAATCACCGCAAGGTCGTATGCAGTTGAATAATGTCCTGTTCCATCAAGCCCGTGAGGACTTGTAAAATGCGTGTTTTTTGCCCCAATTTCCTCTGCCTTTCGGTTCATCATGTTAAGAAACTCTTCCACGCTACCGGCAATATGTTCGCTTATCGCAATTGCCGCGTCATTTCCGGAGCATAACAAAAGCCCGTACATCAATTCTCTTAAAGATATTTCCTCCCCTGCAGTTAAATGTATCGTTGAGCCCCAAATTGACGCCGCATTTTTACTTACCTTTACAATATCATCAAGATTACCGTTCTCCAATGCAATAATGGCTGTCATAATTTTAGTGGTGCTTGCCATAGGTCTTTTTATATATCCGTTTTTTTCAAAGAGTACCCTTCCTGATTCAAAATCCATAACAATAGCGGAACGTGCGTTTATCTTTGGATAATCCTCAATGATAACATCCGCCGATATACCTTCAAATATTGAAGATGTTGGTATTTCTTCGTTTATATCATCCGCGGCTGACAATACGGCGAAAAATATCATAGTAAGCAAAACAAATGCAAAAATCCTTTCCAAAACGGTATTCCTCCTGAGCGGGAAATTTTTCAGCATTACTCTATAAAATATATATATTTCAGTTTAATAATAGTACAGCCCCACTAAAAATTAAGGCTTTTGAATATGCTTTTCGGATATTTTGATACATTCAGACTCATATACTTGTTTTAGTAATGCTTAGTTCAGACTTGCTTAACTTAGAGGTGTAACGAATGCGTTTTATTGTATGGGAAAACGTTTATATGCGGAAAGCAGCATATTATTGGAAGACTTTATTTTTTATCCTCATATTAGTTTTTTGCGTCAAAGAACTAATAATTCGTGTTGACCAAAATACAAAAAAGCTGGCAATAGCGGTTAGTAATTATATTCTGGCATCAAATAACCCATATCGTATATATATAAATCTTGATGAACAGCTCATGTATGTATTTAAGAATGAAGAATTGTATAAAACATATCCCGTTTCAGGCGGAAAAATAAATTCACCTTCCCCTGTCGGCGATTGGATAATTATTGAAAAAGGAACCTGGGGCGATGGTTTCGGCGGCGCATGGATGGGTCTTAACGTACCCTGGGGTAAATATGGGATACACGGAACAAGGCAGCCATGGGCAATCGGCAGGCAAAATGTTTCCGGCGGCTGCATACGCATGAATAATAACGATGCAAATGAGCTTTATAAGTTCATACCTCATGGTACAAAAGTTAAAATTGTATTTGAAAATCAGCCTTTCAGAAATTTAAAAGACGGGGATTTCGGTTCCGATGTGTACCAGGTCCAGAAAGCATTAAAATACCTGAACTATTTTCATGATTGGTGCAATGGGAAATATGGCCATTCAACGAAAAAAGCCGTTATGGCTTATCAAAAGGACGTAAAGCTTGCTGTCACAGGTATAGTAAATATAAGCACATGGGAAAAGCTTATGCGCCAATACAATGAGGCGTTGCTGGAATAACGAACGCATTTTTATTTCATGTTCAGGCTTTCTAATCCGGCGGCAGCTACGGATGGCTGTAAGATCATGTCTTGAAAATATCGAAATGAAAAGAATTCAGCCCTTTATTGACCCTATAGTTATACTTTCAATAATCTTATCATTTAAAAATATGTAAGCCGTTATACTTGGTATAATCATTGTTACGACCGCAGCAAGCTGTACTGTCCAGTTTGTTGAATATTGACCCTTAAAACGGGTTAAGCTGACCGGCAGAGTTGTTTTATTCGGATCAGACAGAAAAATTAACGCAAACATCAATTCATTCCACATACCTACAAAGTTAAATATTGATATAGTTGCAATAGGTGACTTGCTTAAAGGAAACAAAATTTTCCAAAAATAGCCGGCCATGCTACACCCGTCAATAACTACAGCTTCTTCTATTTCTCTGGGAAATGTACTCATAAAACCTGATAATATGAATACGGAGGTCGGAAGCGCAAATGCAACATATGGAAGTATTAATGCAATATATTTATTTATAATACCAACTTTGTTGAACATTGTGAACAATGGAATTAAAGTTGAGTGTATCGGTATCATAATTCCTAATAAAAACAGGCTTAAAACATAGGAAGAAAGTTTCCACTTAAGTCTGCTAATTGCAAACGCAGCCGTACTTGATAAAAAAATCGTAATAATTACTGAAGATAAAGATACCAAAGATGAATTGAAAAAGCTCGTTCCAATCTTTCCGGATATCCATGCTGTTGCATAGTTTTCTATTTGTATTGAAGAGCCAAAACCCCATGGATTATTAAACAGCTCGGAATTCGTTTTAACGGAATTAATAACAAGCCAAAATAAAGGATACAGGCATGTAAAAGATAATAATAGAAGTACCGTATGAAAAAGAATCCCGCCAATTTTAATTTTTTTCGGCATCATTTTGAATACATTCAAAAGTAAGCACTCCTTTAATACTCAAGTTTTTCCGAACGGAAAAGCCGCTGCAGGATATAAGCTACAATTAGGCATAAAACCAATAATACAACGGAAACAGCACTGCCGTAGCCATACTGATAATCCCTGAATGATTTATAGTACATATATGATGCAATTACCTCGCTTGCGTGGTTCGGTCCCCCGTTTGTCATTACATATATCAAATCAAAGAAACGAAGCGACCCTGTAGCCATTAGAACAACATCAATCCCAATCATGTGTTTAATCAAAGGCAGCGTAATATACCATATCATTTTCACTGAATTAACACCGTCTATCAACGCCGCTTCCTTTAAATCTTTAGGTATGTTTTCAATCGCCGCAAGATACAGGATCATATGATATCCTATAAACTGCCAGCAAATAACAACAATTATCGAAGGCATAACAGTCTTCATATCAGCAAGCCACAACCTGGTAAATCGGCCCAGACCAACCCCTTCAAGAAACCTGTTTATTATTCCAAACTCAGGGTTATATATAAAAGTCCACAAAAGCCCGATAGCAACGCTTGCGATGATGTTCGGCATGAAAAAAACTGTTTTGTAATAACGTTTAAATTTTATTTTTCCGCTAAGGGCCACCGCAAGAAGAATTGCCAGCGGCGTTTGTACTACAAGAGACGAGAGCATAAGCAAAAACGTGTTTTTCATGCTTTTAATAAAAATTTTGTCCTTTGTAAACAGATTTACAAAGTTTTCAATGCCAATAAAAATTTTGCTTCCAAGTATATTCCATTTAAATGCACTGTGATAAATTGTATTAAATATCGGAACAATGACTATACAAATATAAATAATCAATCCCGGTAATATAAAAGAAAGGATAGTTTTCTTATTTTTCAGCATTGATTCCATAGCGGTCTCCCCTGAATAAATTACTAAACACAAATACAACCAATGGTCAAGAGGCAGAGCCTCCTGACCATTTATAAACAAACGGTTATTGTTATTCGTAATTCTGCTCGGTATATTCCTGAAGAGTAGTCAACGCTTCTGTAGGATCCGTACCGGCCGTAATTGCCTGCATTGCATTATTGAATTCATTTCCAACAGCAGCTCCCAAAGCAACATCATAGAATATAAACAATTCCTTCATATCTTTCTGTAATTCGGCAACCTTTGTTGCAACAGGATTTGCTTTTGCAGGATCAAGTTTTGCGGTTGTCGCAATCAAATTTCCTGCTTCGGCAAACTTTAATTGGATTTCAGGATCCGCCATCAGCTTTAGGAAATTCACCGCTGCTTCTTTATCCTTGCAGCGTGAACCAATTGCGAAGCTCTGATCGGGTTGGCCAAGCCAATTGTTTATATCACCCTTGCCGCCTTCTATTGCAGGGAATTTTGCAACATCCACTTTGCCGATAAGCGGGCTTCCTTCATAAGTTACCTGCTGAATAGCCCAGCTTCCCATGATGTGCATCGCGGCTTTTCCTTCAATAAACATTTCTCTGGACGGATCATTGTCAAGGGCATTGAAGCCTTCAGGGAATGCGTTCAATTGAACAAGCTCATACATAATCTCGCCCGCTTTAATGAACGAAGGATCAAGCCATGTTCCCGTTTTGGAATATACTTTGTTGAAAGGCTCGCTGCCGCCGATACGGT
>FZPS01000027.1_pt77 | contig 13692 bp, 13 predicted proteins | sample 1817821 | NCBI WGS metagenome assembly FZPS01 (sample SAMEA104158645, study PRJEB21678) | metagenome | place: Germany | collected 2015-04-21 | reverse complement strand
CCAATTACTTGAAAAAGCATCATAAAAAATGGACCCCATTATTAGGAGTCCAGTTATACGTTTTTTCTTTTTTGCCTGTCTACTTGACAGGGGGCAGTTCATATAAAACCCTGCGGTCATATTCATTTCAGAAAGGTGGTCTCTATGACAAAGTATAAAAAAATTGTATTTGCACTGCTCATCGTCCTCATGGTCACTATGCTGTTTTCCACCACTGCTTTTGCCGCTGGCGGAGATGTGGCAGGTGCAATTGAGGGAACGTGGAAAGATGCCTCCGGGCAAATCAAGACGGTGGTCAACAAGGTGGTATTCCCTGCAATTGACCTCATTTTGGCGGTATTTTTCTTTGCCAAATTGGGTACTTGTTATTTCGATTATCGCAAGCATGGTCAGATGGAATGGACTGCGCCAGCGATCCTGTTTGCTTGTTTGGTATTCACTCTGACAGCACCAACTTATATTTGGATTATATTGGGGATGTGATGGTGTAATAGAAAGTGGGCAATCAAGCTATAAAAACAGCTCGATTGCCCACACTTTTGTAGTAACCATAAGTAGCATTATTGAGTCGAAAGATTTATATATATAATTATTTTTTTACAATAACACTTCTTTTAATAACATAGAATAAATCGAATAAAAAAGGTGTAAGCAAAATTAATGTAACAACAACAACGGTCAGCAATTCTCCCGACAAAGTCTTTGGATTAATATTGCTTAAAACTGGTGATATCTTATCGTATATAAAAACAATTCCGCCAAATAAAAAGACAAATACAAATATAGCTACAAAATAGTTTCGGGTGATATTAAGGCTAATCTGATATAAATAACATAAATTATAAAAAACTCCGAAACTAATAAAGACAGCACATAGCTCTGAAAAACCATTTATTTCCGTTCCTTTAAAAACAATAAAGCTGGCTGCAACACTTAAAGCAGTTTTGATAACAAACCTTGATATATCTCTTCTTTCCATAAGCATCTCTACCTTAGTTTATAAATTTACCACCGAGCATTAAGCCTTTTTAATATTACTTCAAGATTATTTTGTTAAGTAGTATATATAAAAGCTTACCACAGTAAGGCGAAGGTTTCAATAAATTAATTAAAATAAAGAAAGAGGTGGCCATCAAAAAAATCCACTCACTGCCCTCCTTGCTTTTCAAATTGATTTTGCTATTCTTTTTCACCTTCTGGTTCTGATTCTTTTATAATCTCTAAAATGACACCATCATCGTCAGAAATAAAAAGTTCCTCTGTTTTTTGCTGCCCACGCTGAAGCAAGGAAATCGCATCCGTTACATCATTGAATAGCGAATCGTACATCTTTTTATAATTTTCCACGCAATTGTCCTCCTAAAATTATTTCGGTGGCCACCGCCCAGTGCTATTGAAACTCTAAGGGAGGTGATTGTCAAGTCACTTTTGAAGCTTTCTTTGGCATTGATTTTTACTGGTAGTTTGTCAAATAAGATGAGCAAGCGTGCCACAGAATTTGCTGTGGTATAGAATTTTATACCTTGAAGGAGGTGAACTCAAAATGTTTATATGGGATTTTTTACTCGGTACAGTCATGGATCAATTTATCGACTGGATATACGGCCAGGTCGTCGGATTTCTCGGGGACTTCTTTGCGCAGATGGGCAACATGGGCGTGGAGCTGTTTGAGATGAATTGGGTGGCTTCCATCGTCTTGTTTTTCTCTTATCTGGCATGGGCGCTGTACGGAACCGGGCTTGTGGTAGCTGCCTTTGAAACAGGCATTGAATACCAGCATGGTCGTGGCAGCGTCAAGGACACCGCACTCAATGCCATCAAAGGCTTTATGGCGGTGTCCCTCTTTAGTATCGTGCCGGTGGAGCTATTCAAACTCTCGGTTAATCTTCAAAGTAGCCTCACGGCAGGCATTACCGGCTATGGACAGAGCTTTGGAGAGATGGCAAACAGTGTCATAGCCGGGCTTGGAAGCACCTCCGACCTCACAGGCGGAATGGCTTCAAGCGTGTTCGGGGGACTTTCCGCCATTACAAGCCCTATCATGCTGATTTTTATGATAATCATGATGGGATATGCGGTGATTAAGGTGTTCTTCGCCAATCTCAAGCGCGGCGGCATCCTGTTCATTCAGATTGCCGTGGGCAGCCTATATATGTTTAGCGTACCGAGAGGTTACATTGACGGCTTTACCCAGTGGTGCAAGCAGATTATTGGCCTGTGCCTCACAACCTTTCTACAGGCAACCATCCTAACCGCAGGACTGATGGTGCTAAAAGATCACGCACTTTTAGGCTTGGGGCTGATGCTTGCCGCAGGAGAAGTTCCGAGAATCGCCGGAGCATTTGGACTGGACACCAGTACCAAGGCAAATATGATGTCGGCAGTTTATACGGCGCAGGCAGCGGTCAATACCACAAAAACTGTGGTACAGGCAGTTGCACCAAAATAATACAGGAAAGGAAGAAATCTATGAAAATCATTTATGTAGCGTCCCCCTACGCCGGGGACATCGAAAAAAATACTGCGTTTGCCAAGAGAGCGTGCCGCCACGTGATGAACGAGGGGCACGCTTTTTTTGCGCCTCATTTGCTGTATCCTGCTTTGCTCTGTGACGATGTTTCCGCCGAGCGTCAGCTTGGTCTTAACATGGGAATCGCCATGTTATCCCGTTGTGATGAGTTATGGTGCTACGGCGACCATATCTCGCAAGGGATGTGCCTTGAAATCGAGGAAGCAGTCAGACTTGGAATCCCGGTTCACCGGGTAATGGAACAGGAAAACGGCTTTGCCATAGGCAAAGAAAAAAACAATTTACCGACAAAGGCTCCCCAGCAGACTATGAGGATGGTCTGATGCTATCCATGGGGAGTCTCTTTGATGGGATCGGCGGCTTCCTACTGGCGGCAGTTCGCAACGGTATCAAACCGTTGTGGGCAAGTGAAATTGAAGCCTTTCCCATCGCAGTGACAAAAATACGCTTCCCCGATATGCTCCATATTGGGGACATTACAAAACTAAACGGAGCAACGCTACCGCCTGTGGATGTGATTCTCGGCGGCTCACCATGTCAGGATTTATCGGTGGCAGGTCAACGCCGGGGCTTGGCGGGCGAGCGTTCCGGCTTATTTATGGAGCAAACCAGAATCGCAAAGGAGATGAGAAAAGCCGATGGAGAGAGAGGTATACCAGCTCACCTTGTTCGACCTCGATACCTCGTTTGGGAAAATGTGCCCGGAGCCTTCAGTTCTGCCGAAGGCGGGGACTTCCGGGCGGTCATCGAGGAAATTATCCGAATTAAGTACGGCGCCTGTGATGTGCCTCGACCTGAATCCGGGCGCTGGCAATCTGCTGGGGCTGCCATATTGGGAAACGAATTCAGCTTGGCTTGGCGAGTGCTGGACGCTCAATTCTGGGGAGTCGCCCAAAGACGCCGTCGTATCTTCCTTGTCGCAGATTTTGGAGGAACAACCGCACCCCAAATATTATTTGAGCAAGACTGCCTGTTTGAGAATCCTGCGACGTGGCGAAGCGAGGGGCAAGGAACTTCCACCTCAACTCAAGGAAGCACTGATGATACAGGCAGAGCTTGTCTGACGCTGTGGGATGTACAGAGCCGCCGTGTTTTTAAAGAAACCGGAACATGGCCCTCCCTATATGGAGGAGAGGGCGGTGGACATGGATATATACAGACAGAAGAAAAAGATTCCGTTGCCTTTGCTTTTAACCAACGTGATGAAGTGCGGGATTTACATGATGTGGCAGGTGCTTTGGGCTCGCAGTCGGGAATGAAACAACAGACTTTTGTTGCAGATGCCTCTGCTGTCAGCAGTTTTCATGTAAATCAGCGTGACGAAGTAATTGATTTGCATGGTATCTCCGGCGCACTGCTGGCAACCCGAAATATGCAGATGCAGACCTTTGTGGCGCAGGAACCGCTCCTGTGCTTAAACGATCACGGTGGAGAGCGGATGGACATCACCGAGGAAGTGACACCTACACTTCGCGCGGGTATGGGAGGACATCCTCCTCTTGTGTCACAGCCAAACTGTATGAATGGATGGGATACGCAGCAAAGCCGTGTGTTCACGCTGGAGGGCATAGCTCCAACCCTTGCCGGAGCAGATGGAGGTGGTGGACGGAACCCAGCAGGGCTGCTGTTTGCCGCAGGAGTAGTCAGCAAGGGGGACGGCGATTGCTTTCTCACTCACGAAACGCATACCTCGCTCACCAAGGGCGGCGGTCAAGCTGGGCAGGGCTATCCCTGTGTGCTGACCGCCGCTTTTATACCCACCGCAGGAGTACAGGCACAGAGTATCGGCTATCAAGACGAGTGCTCACCAACCATAAAAACCAGCAATGCCCCCGCGGTGCTCTGCCTCAATGACCAAGGCGGCAATGTGATGAGTTGCAGCGAGGATGTGACCGGAACACTCCGTGCCCAAGAGCATGGACATCAGCCATTGGTTATGGCAACCCAGCAAGGCGGTGCGGAAATTGGTGAGGGTGTATGCCCGACCATCACTGCCAGCGCAGGCATGAGTGGCAACAATCAGCCTGTTCTGTTTGAAAACCACCCAAAAGACGGCAGATACAACGGCCCTCTTGAAGTCGCTCCCACACTTGCCGCACGCATGGGTACCGGCGGAAACAATGTGCCTCTGGTGGGCAATCCTGTAGCATTTTCCTTGGACTCCAAGGAGTCCAACAGCATGAAGTCTGCAAATCCCCATTCCGGATGCAGAGAAACAGATACTGCCCGAACCATTGATACAGGAAGTCCCGACCCCAGTAGGAATCAAGGCGGCATTGCAATTTTGCAGGAAACCATTTGTATTGCGGGCAACACCATCGACCGCCAGCCACAAAACGGAGGCAATGGCCTTGGCTGTCAGCCAGATGTGGCATATACCCTCACCGCCACCGATCACCATGCTGTATATGAGCCCTATCAACAAGTGGTGGGTGCTCTATGCCGCGGGGATGAGAAAGGCTGTGGCGGTCAGTATGTGAGCCAAGACAAATGCATTGTACAGCCGGAGGTGTTCGGGCAATCGCAGTTCGGCAACTATGCGGAGGGCTGCACCACTCTCCGCGCCCAAGGCGGTGACAATGGCGGTGGCAGTGAAAACCTCGCTCTCACGCAAGAACCAAATACGCGTAAGCTCATCCGCCGCCTAACACCTCTCGAATGTGAACGGCTGCAAGGCTTTCCTGATGGCTGGACACTGATACCGGGGGCTTCCGACAGCGCCAGATACAAAGCTCTTGGCAACAGCGTAGCGATACCTTGTGTGAACTTTCTCATGCGGGGCATCGCTTATTTTTTACGGAAAATCAAGGAGGAAAATCAAAATGAGCAATTACCTTGACGCACCCACAGTCAAAACCCGCCTATCGGCGTATATGCAGACATCCGACTTTGAAAGAGATGTAGCCTGTCTGCGAAATGAATATGAACTTCGGGGAAAAGCAGTGCCATCTGAAAATGCACTCCGAAAAGAAGTTCTGTGCGAGAAAGAGGTCTGGCTGGATTGTCTTTTCGAATGTAAATTAAAGGGACACCGGTGGTCAGAAGCTGTCGACGGCAGAAATGGCATCGGTATTTTGGAATGCGGCCGCTGCGGTATGACACGCTACCACCAATAGCAAAGGAGAATTTACCATGTACATCTACCCCGACAACCTAAAATCAAAGGCAACCCTTTGGCTGTGGGAGCTTCGCGACATTGGCTTTATCGGTATTGGCTGCCTTATTTCTGTATTCGCCCTAGCACAGCTCGGTTGGCTTCCACCCATTGTTGTGACAGCGGTCTATGCCTTTTATCCATCCGTTTTGAGGATACCAGTATCCTCGACTTCATCCGATACGCCGTCCTGTTTTTTATGGGTAAACAGCAACTCTATGAGTGGAGGCAGCGTGACGCTGTACCCATTTCACGACCATAACCATTGCGGAATCTGCTCTGCTGCGCATGCGGCAGTCAATTCTGCGGAAAGGAAGATAAATTTATGAGCGGAAAAAAGAAAAATGACGCCAAAGAAAAGGCGTCCACCCGCCAGCTCATGGGTATCGCCGACATCACCGACCATGCGCTGGTGACCGGCTACGGTGAGCTGGTGTTTTTTATGATCAAGCCCACCAATATCAGTGTGCTGTCCGAGAGCAGCGTGGGGGCGAGAATCTACGCCCTCATGAATGTGCTCAAGGGCATTGCTGAAATCGAAATGCTGTGCCTCAAAAGCCGCGAGAACTTTGAGGACAATAAAGCCCATCTGCGTAGCCGTATGGAGGTCGAGCAGAACCCTGTCATCCGAAAGCTGCTGGAACAGGATGCTACCGCCCTTGACCGAATGCAGGTGCAGATGGCGACTGCCCGTGAATTTCTCATCATTATTCGCCTTCGTAATGAGAAGGAATCAGAAGTTCAGCCCTACCTCTCCCGCATTGAAAAGAGTCTCAAGGATCAGGGCTTTACCACCAAGAAGGCGGGCGAAGCGGACATCAAGCGTCTCTTAGGTGTTTACTATGAGCAAAATGTAACAACAGAAAAATACGAGGACTTTGACGGGGAAAGGTGGGTGATTTTCGGTGAGTAAAACCAGAAAGAAAAATAGTGCTGTGCCGATGGAGGATACCAAGATTAAGGATTTCCTCGACATGATTGCACCGGGCATCATCAAATTTAACACCGACCACTTTATATGCGGCAACACCTTCCGCTGTGTTTGGGTGCTGCGGGAGTATCCCACTGCCACTGATGAGCAGGCAATTCTCCGCCACCTTGGCGAAAAGGATGGTGTAACCCTACGAATCTATACCAGACAGGTAACGGCAAATGAGGAAAAGAAAATCATCCACAACGCCGCCAACAAAAACCGCATGGACAGGAGCAACACCAACGACCTCCAGCAGACGGTAACGGCTGAAAGCAATTTACAGGATGTGGTGACGCTGGTGTCCACCATGCACCGCAACCGTGAGCCACTCCTCCACTGTGCTGTTTATATCGAGCTGACAGCACATGATATGGATGCGCTGAAACTTCTCCAGACCGATGTTCTCACTGAATTGGTACGTTCAAAGCTCAATGTGGATCGCCTTATGCTCCGCCAGAAGGAGGGTTTTCTCGCAGTAGGCCCCGCTGGCCATAATGTATTTGCCAGTCAATATGAGCGTGTTCTACCTGCAAGCTCTGTGGCAAATTTGTATCCATTCAACTACAGCGGAAAAACCGATGACCATGGCTTCTACCTCGGCAGAGATAAGTTTGGCAGCAACATCATCGTGGACTTTGACAAGCGCGACGATGATAAAACAAATGCCAATATCCTCATCCTCGGAAACAGTGGTCAGGGCAAGAGTTATCTCTTAAAGCTCATTCTCTGCAACATCCTTGAATCGGGGAAATCGGCTGTCTGCCTGGATCCCGAGCACGAATATGTGGAGCTGTGCGAAAACCTCGGCGGCTGCTTCATCGACCTTATGAGTGGACAGTATATGATCAATCCCTTAAAGCCCAAGACATGGGATGAGGGCGGCAGCGTCGGCGATGAAGATGCACCCCAGGCATTCAGACAGCGCACAAAGCTCAGTCAGCACATCAGCTTTCTCAAGGACTTTTTCCGCTGCTACAAGGATTTTGATGACCGCCACATCGACACCATCGAAATCATGCTGAGCAAGCTCTATAAGCAGTGTGGTATCAGTGACCACACCGACTTTAGCACGCTGTCCGCCACAGATTATCCGATTTTGTCTGACCTTTACGGTTTCATTGAAAATGAGTACAAGAGCTACGACAAAGAAAAATACCAGCTATACTCCGCAGACTTGCTCCAAGAAATCCTGCTGGGACTCCACTCTATGTGCATGGGTGCGGAAAGCAAGTTTTTCAACGGACACACCAATGTCACCAGCGACCGCTTTATTGTGTTCGGGGTAAAGGGGCTGCTGCAGGCAAGCAAGAATGTCAAGAACGCACTGCTTTTCAATGTGCTGTCCTTCATGAGTGATAAGCTGCTCACCGAGGGCAACACCACCGCCAGCATTGATGAGCTGTATCTCTTTCTCACCAATCTCACGGCAATCGAGTACATCCGAAACTTTATGAAGCGTGTGCGAAAGAAGGAATCGGCGGTAATTTTAGCCTCGCAAAATCTTGAGGATTTTGCCATCCCCGGCATTGCCGAGCTGACAAAGCCGCTGTTTTCTATTCCCACCCACGCATTTCTCTTTAACGCAGGTAATATTGATAAGCGGTTTTATATGGACACTCTCCAGCTTGAAGAAAGCGAATACAATCTAATCCGCTTTCCCCAGCGTGGCATGTGTCTCTTTAAGTGCGGCAACGAGCGGTATAACCTCGCTGTCCATGCCCCGTCATATAAGGAGAAACTCTTCGGAAAGGCAGGTGGACGATGAAAAAGATAGAAAAACAACAGGAAATCAAAGCAAGTCTCCTTGAAGATATGCTGTCTTTTATCACCTACACCGCCAACCGGGAATCGGATATTTTAGCCTTTATGGGTTTGTATCAGAAGGCAGAACCGGAATGCAGATTCGATATTTTAAGTCATCTGCGTGCCTGTATGGACAGCTTTTATGTGGTATCGCCTGCCGGAGCTATCGGCTTATGTAACGACGGCGAGGACATTGACTGGCTGTTTCTGTCTGACGCTGCGCCGAATGAGGATCTGCCGCTGACATACCAAGCTGAGCCGCAGATAAAGTTCTGCTCGAAATGTGGCTCCGGCGTTGTTCTCGGTGCTCGATTTTGCGGTCAGTGTGGAACAGCGCTATGAAAATAAAAGGCTAATTTGGATGTGGCTTTAGTTTTCCGTAATCAGTGTGCGTTGCTTTTTGAAATTGAATACTTCCGCGACTATTGCTTGTTCATGAATGATTCAATGAGTACAAATATCTCAAAGGTAGTCATTGACTGAAGTATATGGACGGTGTGTAACATACATCGGTAACCTCTAAAACGAGGGGTGTGCAAAAGCGGTGCAAATTTTAACGATTTGATTTGAGCGGTGCATTTTATCAATAGTTAGTGCCTTTGCCACCGGAGATGACAGGACTTTAACCCTATGTACTGACTTATTCCCGCGAACGTATAAAAACAGTAGAACTGTTCCCGCGAACAGAGAGTACCCAAAAAACCACCGTTGACCTGTTCCCTTGTACGGAAAATTAGCAAAATACATACCAGACATCAATCTGATGCTATCGTTCCATGTGGAATGCGTGATGTCAAGGGTGGACAAACAGAAAGCTCAAAATGCTTATAAATAGAGGGTTTCAGACATTGATTTTTCTCTCGGCGGCTCTGCCTGAGATGACAATGTCAGGAAGCCATTATTTTTGTTGTTCGCAGGAACATATCAACTGCTCTTCTCTTAAAGCTAAAATAAAAATCTCCATTCACAAATAGATTTGATTTTAATTACATTGATTGTTATAATTTCCCTATTAAATAGATAGGTGAAGAGAATGATAAAACCAGACAGTTCTCAAAAATTAAATATATTAGAAAATATAATAAATATGTACAGTCCTGGTCAGTCCTGGTTTAGGGATAGTAGCGGATGAATTTAAAAGGAATTTTGTGGTAATACTCAGGAGATACGAGGGCGCAAAAGCATAAAGGAGCGGAATTTAACCCTTTAACTTCAATTGGAGTTTATATAATTTTAGTATCGAAGACATTAATCAAGATTCATATGCGCTTGTTTGGTGGTTAAGAAGTCTATATAAGCTGTCAATGCTCGGGTTTATCAGGGAAATACCTGAGTTTAGGAAAGCATATGATTATCTATACCAATTAGTTATAAGTGAAGATATATTAAAAAAACAGAACAATAAGAGCTTAAAAAGATTCAAAGACATTTTATCAATAGAAGATAGTTGGAGAAATGAGGCAAGCATTTTTTGCGATATTATCTTCTATGGCATAATAATACTTTATAACCTGGGACATAGGGACAGGTACATTGTCCCAACCAATTAAGCAATCGTACTACTTCTGTCATACGCTTTATGAAAAAAATTGGGACATTGAACCTGTGACCGTTTAAGAAACATATCGACGGATGGAAAAAGAGCCGAAAAATGATGTAGGGTTGAGTGGATAGATGAGATAACATAAATAGTGTTGCGGAGATAGAATGTATGCAGGTGTTTTCAATAGGAGGTGGAACTATGCTTGAAGTTGTATTTAGTGATAGTGAGAAAGGTTCTATGAAGGCAGCAAAAAATTACAATGCGAAAACTATGCTTGGTGGAGCTATCGGTTATTTTGGGAAAAAGCCAACCAATGCTGAATTAGAGAAGTATTTTGAAGGTCAAGCAGTTGGAGGGAATTCTCAAGATGTTGTTAATATAGGCTTTTTACTTGATATTGGAGATATTTCGGGTGAAATTGATGGAAATGAGCGAAAAAATATTTTCCAAAAAGTATGGGGAAGATTTGATTTTGACAATAAGGAGAAAGAACAGTTTTTCCAAAATCAACGCAAGGATATGGAGACGCTGTTGTCTGCTGCAAAAGATGGTATACCAATACGAATATGGAAAAGCAACGCTCCTTATTCTACCTGCGGATTTCATTTTGTATGCCATTTATTAAGAAATATTGACTGCAATATAAGTGTTGTTTCTTTACCTGAATATAATCCAATATCTGAGAATGAAATAGTAGAGTATAGTCACTGGGGAGAAGTTGATGCAGGTAAGTTTTATCAATTTTTATCTCTTGAAAAACAATTAACTAAAATAGAAAAGAGAATTATTAGTGACCACTGGCACGACTTAATGGAAGAAAATGCACCATTGCGTGCAATTTTAAATGGAAAGTTAACCTCTGTACCAGAAAATTTTTATGATTTCATTATCATGAATAATCTGCCTGATAATGATTTTAATATGGCTGGATTTATCGGAGAGCTCTTAGGAGAATATAGACTGGGTATTAGCGATAGTTGGTATGCTTTACGTATTGAAAAAATGATTGAAGAAAACAAGCTTATTGTTGTTGAAAATAAGGATTCTTCACATCCATATGGAAAAGTTTTAAAAAAAGTATAGGTCTGCTTCGAAAAACCTAGGCATCTATTGACATGTTCCCACGTACCAGATACTATAAGCATTAACAGATGGCTCGTTTTGACCGGATTTCAAAAAGGATCAGCCGGGTTGGCAGTTTGGAGGCAGAACGTGCAGTACCAATACAATTCTTATGTATCGCTATTAATAGCTTCGACATGCACTACGTTATTTCTCGGGATGTATGCACTGCTCAAGCGGCGAAACGTAAAAGGCGCCAAAAGCTTTATGCTGAGTATGTTTGTTGTGACGATATGGTCGACCGGCAATGCTCTGGAGATGTCGAGCCTTGACTTTGGGGCTAAATTGTTCTGGGCGAATCTGCAGTATATTGCCTATTGTTTTTCCCCGGTAACCTTAGTTACTTTAACAATGCAAGTTACCGGATATAACCAATGGGTTAAAAATAAAAGAATATTATGGCTGGCGCTTCTGCCGACAATAATCATTATACTTGTATGGACAGATCCCGTGCACGGCCTGGTTAGATATGGTATGCATATGGATTACAGCGGGCCATTTCCTGTTATCGCAAAAAATTACGGACCTGCTTTCTTTATCCATGCGTTCTACTCTCACTCTCTGAATATTTTGGCCTGGGTATTGCTGATAAGGGCAGTCTTATTCAAGAATAACCTTTACAGGAAACAGGCAGCGGCCTTATTATGTGGTCTTAGTTTAATTATTTTACCGAATATCTTGTACATCACAGGCCTAAGTCCGGTGCAGCGTTTCGATATAACGCCGATATTTTTTGGCCCGGCCGGTCTGATCATTGCCTGGGGAATCTTTCGCTACAAGCTGCTTGATGTCGTTCCGGTAGCCCGTGCCACTATAATTGAATCGATGGACGCAGGGATTATGGTACTGGATTTACAGAATCGGATTTTGGATATCAATCCTGCCTTTGAAAAGATTGTTGCACTTCCTGCTTCGATGGTTTTAAGCAGGAAAGTAGAGGAAGTGTGCGGGAAAATTCCGGAACTGCTTAAAGCCTGCACAGATGAAAGCAAGACGTACAGAGAGTTTTCTATGAGTGTGAATGAATTATCCAGGGTCTATGAGGTATTGCTTTTTCCGCTTACAGATGCCAAAGGGGTATTGATCGGCAGGCTTTTCGTCACTTATGACATAACAGAAAGAAAGCAGGTACAGCGGGAATATATGATGCAACAATGGAAACTTGCTGTTAATGAAGAGCGAATAAAGCTTGCCAGGGATATGCACGATAATTTGGGGCAGGTGTTGGGTTTTATCAATCTGCAAGCCCAGGGAATCAGGCAGGAGCTTAGCAATGCAGGGATAGAGATTGCGCTGCCTGAGATTGACAGATTGGTAAAGGTTGCTCAATCAGCACAGCAGGAGATAAGGGAATACATTCGCAATACCAGGAGTTCAACTGCAATAGAAAATAATTTTAGTACGGCCTTAACAAAGGATATAATGAATTTTGAGGAACAGACCGGCTTAATGGTAGAATTAGATATACCCAAAGGATTTACAGGGGAAGAATTAGAACTCAATGTGCGGCTCAATTTACTAAACATAATCAAAGAGGCATTGAACAATATCCGGAAACATGCCGAGGCAGAACATGTTAAAATCGCATTTTCGTTTGTCGGGAACCAGTTGTGTGCTACTGTGGAAGATGACGGCAAGGGATTTGATATTGTTCGGCATAATCATGAAACGAAGACGAAGTTTGGATTAGACATCATGCATGAACGGGCAGCTCAGATAGGGGCTCAGCTTGAGATCAAATCAGCGGCTGGTCAGGGAACACGAATTGAGTTCCATATGCCGTTTAAAGAGGGGGAAAAGAAAAATGCAGATGAAGCTGATGCTGGTAGATGACCATCCGTTATTTTTAGAAGGGCTGCAATACCTTCTCAAAACCCATGGGATAGATGTTGTAGGTACAGCAAATGACGGTAAAGAGGCATTGATTAAATGCAGAACCCTGAATCCGGATATTATTTTAATGGATATCAGGATGCCCGAGTGCAGCGGAATAGATGCCTTAAAACTGATAAAAGCTGAGATGCCGGATGTAAAAATCGTTATGCTCACAACTTCGGAGGAGGATGACGATCTTTTTGAGGCTATTAAGTGCGGGGCCTCCGGTTATCTAATAAAAAATACCACTGCTCAGGCTCTTGTCGATATGTTATCTGAACTGGAAAAGGGAGAAGTGCCTCTTTCACCGGGTCTTGCCTCCAGAATTTTAAGAGAATTCAGGCACAGCGGATTAAATGATAATACACTGTCAACACGTCATATTGCGGAGGACACCCAGTCAGGGCAGCTCACAGAGCGACAGTTGGAGGTTCTGGAGATGGTGGCAAAAGGGATTACCTATAAAGAAGCCGGAGTGGCTCTGGGACTTACCGAAAGAACTGTTAAGTATCATATGGGCAGGATTATTGAGCGGCTGCATCTGGAAAACCGGGCACAGGTGATTGCCTATGCGGCCAGCATAGGGCTGATAGAGGGCAGGGAGAAGAGTTAAAAAACTATAAGATATAGGAAAGAGTACAGTTTCTTATTTTGGAGACTGTACTTTTTTATTTTCTGAGACTGTACTCTAG
>FZPS01000186.1_pt173 | contig 13697 bp, 14 predicted proteins | sample 1817821 | NCBI WGS metagenome assembly FZPS01 (sample SAMEA104158645, study PRJEB21678) | metagenome | place: Germany | collected 2015-04-21 | reverse complement strand
GCTGAAGTAACAGCAACATGAGCCCTATAATTTGGAATTGCTATCATAAGCACATAAGTTAATATAAAAATAATAAGTCCTAAAATTAAATCATTCATATTCTACCTCTAAATAAATTGTTTATTAACCAAATAATTGTAGCATATTTAAATTATATCTATGTATATAAAATGTTTAATAAAATTAAAACAGTTTTTACATTATTTTTTTAGTTATTAAAAAACTAAGTTGTAATTTTTTTACCATTTTCTTTTTGTAATAAACAAGCCCAAATAAATCCGCTAAAAACCATCCTATAGGTATAGCCCACCAAATTCCTATAACTCCAATTGATGGGATTGCTGACAACATGTAAGCAAGTACAACTCTAGTACCAAGAGATATAATTGTTAACACAACTGACATAGCAGGTTTTGCAAGTCCACGATAAATACCATACAGTAAAAATAAAATCCCAATCCCTACATAAAATGCTCCTTCAATTCTTAAATACTGTATACCTGCATCCATTACACCAGTATGAACACTTGTATCTATAAAAAAACCTATTAACTGTTTTGCAAAAACATTAACAAAAACAGAAGCTAGTAAACAAAAGACACTTGCAATAATTAATGCTTGTCTAAAGCCAGTATTTATCCTGTCATATTTTTTAGCACCAAAATTTTGAGAAACAAAAATTGAAAAAGCATTACTAAAATCCTGAGCTGGGAAATAAGCAATTGCATCAATCTTAACAACTATCGCAAAAGCTGCACTTATAACTAATCCAAAAGAGTTTACTAATCCTTGAATCATAAGAATACCAAAATTCATTATTGATTGTTGAACTGAAGTTAAAACTGAATTAGATATTATATAACTTAAAAGATTTGGTGCATAAACAAAATCTTTTTTAGTTGGCATAAGATTCTTAAATTTAACAATAAAATAAATCGTTGTTCCAACAGCTGATAAAATTTGTGAAGTAACTGTTGCCCAAGCAGCTCCACCTACTCCCATATCAAATTTTAAAATAAAAACCAAATCTAAAACAATATTTGTTATTGCTGATAAACCAATAAAAATAAGAGACACCATGGAATTTCCTACACTTCTTAATACTGCAGAAAAATAGTTGGTAATATAAATAGGAATAATACCGTATAAAACAATAGTCATATAAATTTTTGCATAACTTACAACTTCTGTTGGTATATTTAACCAAACAATCAATTCGTCTACTAAAAAAAGAGAAACAACGTTAATAATTAAAGAAATAATAAACATAAATACAAAGGAATTAACCATTCCTCTTTTAAAGTCTTTAATATTTCCTCCGCCAATAAGTTGAGCAAAAACCGCTCCACTTCCCATAGTCAAACCAATAATTATTGATGTTAAAAATACCATAAGACTATAAGAAGATCCTACTGCAGACAAGGCTTCTTCTCCTATAGTATGCCCTACTATTACTGTATCTGCTACATTATACATTTGTTGCAAAATATTACCTGCAATCATAGGTAAACTAAAAAAAACTAAAGTTTTACCTATATTCCCTTTTGTTAAATCACCTTGTTTTCCCATTTTTATACCATTCTAAAATAGAGTTTTATTTATAATTATCTTAACATGTAACAAAATCTTATCTACAAAAAACAACATTTAATAAAATTTAGACTTTTTATTGTATATAACTTATTTTAGTAAGAAATTTAAAAAACTAAAATATATTATAATTCTTAATTGTTACATACCTAAATAAATTAAATCTTTTGTTCCTGCTTTTAATCAATCATCCTAATTTTTCTTTCTTGTAATCGGTTATTTTTATAATTAAGTGTACCAAGATGAGTGGTATTTTGTAATACAACCTCATTGTTTTTAAACTTTTCCATTTCACTACGCTTTACTAGATAACCTGTAATTCTTACAAGATCAGTATCTGCAGAATAGAAACTCATATAATGCACTCCTGCTTCAAAAGCACCCTTTACTACATCTAAAAGTGCATCCATATTTTGTTCTATATGAGATGCTATAGGGAAAATATCTCCTACTCCTGATGGAAAGTATTTATGATATCTAGCAGAATGTTTCAAATGATCTAAAAAATTTTCAGGTTCACTTCCTATAGGTATTCTTACTCCTGAAGTAATTCCTATATCACTGTCTATTCCCACTTGTGCATGTAATATAAATTTACCATTATTAATTTCAGAATATGGTGCATCTAGTTTATTTACTAATGTCTCTAATCTATCCATTATTTTTATAGCTAAATCATCAGCTTCTTTATCAGTACCATAAACAAGATTTTTATCTTTTAATAAAATGTTAACAGCTTCCGCAAGTCCTGTAACTCCAAACATTGCCAAAAATCTATTTCTGTAAATAAGTCCTTCTTTTACAAGGAAATTACTTTCAAAAAAACCTGACTTTTCTACAATAAACTTTATTCTTTGTGACATATAATCACCTATAAGTTCAACAACTTCAGGTAAAAGATTATCCATAAAATCATCTATAGAATTTGATATTTCAGCTAATTTTGTAAGTGTAATTCTAGTAAGTGTATATGAACCTCCTGCAACAGGAAGTATATTATAACAAGAAGAAATACCGTATTCCTCACCATATGGTTTTAGATTAGCTTTATGATTACAAATTGCTGGATTTGAGCAAATTAAAGATGTTTCTATCGCTTTTTTTGCAAAATCATCACTTGTAATCTTTTTATCGTACTTAATTGTAAAATTAGGAACCGCATTTTGTAATTGTGACTCTGCTTCTAAGATTAAATATCCAGCTCTAGTTTCTTTAGGTCCTATATTTGCATGACAGAAAGAATCTGTTATTGTTCTATCTAAAAAATTAAGGAATAACTTCAGTTTTTTTATTACTTCTTCATCTGATAAACCTTCTATGAAAGGTTCCATCATATAATCTAAATTACCTAAATAAACTGGAAAATTCCCAGCAGCAGGAACATGTCTATATAAAGTTATAAGTGCAAATATTAATTCATCAAAATCTTTAGGAGGAGCAATCTGTAAAAACTCACTTCCATTTCTAATAAACTTATCATAGTCAGGCATTATATATCTTGGTCTATAAGGTGCACTACCTTCAAAAAGATCATTTATTGAACCATTATCAAAATAATATTGCATCTTATCAGATATTTTTAAAACATCCAAACTATTTTCAGCATGTTTTGCAAGTTCCATTAATTTTTGTTCATGTGTTAAAACTTTAGATGTTAATGTTGAATATACAGCTTTTTCATCAACCATAAATATTCCTCCCTAAAACATTTAATTACACAAAATATATTCTTTTTCATTCCTTTAAATATATTATAATTCATATCCTTTTAAATTATTTCTATATTATTTAAAAACCACACATTTCTGTGTGGCTGTATTAATAGTCTTAAAACACAATATTTTTGTTTATTCAAACAAGTAAGCTAATAAACTATCTTACTATAATATTTTTATACCCCAAATCTTTTGCGTATTTTTCATAAAATTTCATTTGTTCTACGCTTGTTGTTGGTGTATCTTTCATTCTTAATTTACTAGAATGATTTCTATAAGTTATAAGTTTCAAACTTATATTTTTATAATCATCTGGTATACATTCCTTCAAAGATTTTAATGTGTTTAAAACATCAACCCATTCACTTTCACACACTAATCTCAATTCATATAACTTATTTTTTTCAAGTAAGAACTTTATATTTTTACATATATCTATATCTCTTTTATTTTCTGTTAAATTTTCATATACTTCTTCATCCCATGCTTTAATATCCAACATAACACCATCTATGTTTTCTATCATTTTAGGATAAAGCGAAAAATCTATTTTTCCATTTGCATCTATCAAAACTGTTTTCCCTTTATTTTTAACTAAACTAGAAAGCTTTGTAATAAACTCTGGATAAAGAGTTGCTTCTCCTCCTGATATAGTTATTCCTCTTATAAAAGGAAAGTTATCTTCAATATCTTCTAATAAAGTTTCTGGAGAATATAGCTTTACTTTAGGTGATGATAAATGTGGACATACATTTATACATGTATCACAACTTACGCATTTTTTTTCATCCCATATAACTTGTTTATTTAATATGCTTAATGCCTCTACAGGACATTTTTTTACACACACTCCACAATGTATACATACATTAATAGTTTCAGGATTGTGACAATAAGCACACTTTAAATTACATCCTTGAACAAATATGGCTGTTCTTGCTCCTGGACCATCTACAGTAGACACAGGTATGATTTTATTTACATAAATTAAATTGTTTGTTCCTACTTCTTCCAATTAATCCGCCATCCTAACTTTTCTTTCTTCTAAATGGTTAACTTCATAATTAGGTGTTCCTAGATGAGTAGTATTTTGTAGTACAACCTCATCATTTCTAAATTTTTCCATTTCACTACGTTTTACTAGATAGCCTGTAATTCTTACAAGATCAGTATCTGCAGAATAGAAACTCATATAATGTACTCCTGCTTCAAAAGCACCCTTTACTACATCTAAAAGTGCATCTTTGTTTTGGTCTACATGAGATGCTATAGGGAATATATCTCCTACTCCTGATGGAAAGTATTTATGATATCTAGCAGAATGCCTTAAATGATCTAAGAAATTTTCAGGTTCACTTCCTACTGGAATCCTTACTCCTGAAGTAACACCGATATCAGTATCTAAACCAACTTGTGCGTGTAATATAAATTTACCATCATTAACTTCAGAATATGGTGCATCTAGTTTATTTACTAGCATTTCTACTCTATCCAATATTTTTATAGCTAAATCATCAGCTTCTTTATCAGTACCATAAACAAGATTTTTATCTTTTAATAAAGTATTAACAGCTTCCGCAACTCCTGTTACACCAAACATTCCTACAAATCTATCTCTATAAATAAGCCCTTCTTTTACAAGGAAGCTACTTTGGAAGAATCCAGATTTTTCTACAAGGAAGTTAATTCTTTGTGACATATAATCACCTATAAGTTCAATAACTTCAGGTAAAAGATCATCCATAAAATTATCTACAGAATCAGCTATTTCAGCTAATTTTGTAAGAGTAATTCTAGTAAGTGTATAAGCACCTCCTGCAACAGGAAGTATATTATAACAAGAAGAAATTCCATATCCATCACCATATGGTTTTAGATTAGCTTTATGATTACAAATTGCTGGATTTGAACAAATTAAAGATGTTTCTATTGCTTTTTTCGCAAATTTATTACTTGTAATATCTTTATCATATTTGATAGTAAAGTTAGGAACCGCATTTTGTAATTGTGACTCTGCTTCTAAGATTAAATATCCAGCTCTTGTTTCTTTAGGTCCTATATTTGCATGACAGAAAGAATCTGTTATTGTTCTATCTAAATAATTAAAGAATAACTTTAATTTTTTTATTACTTCTTCATCTGATAAATCTTCTATAAATGGATCTATCATATAGTCTAAATTACCCAAATATACTGGGAAGTTTGTAATAGAAGGAACATGTCTATAAATTGTCATTAATGCAAATATTAATTCATCAAAATCTTTAGGAGGAGTAATCTGTAAAAACTCACTTCCATTTTTAATAAATTTATCATAGTCAGGCATTATATATCTTGGTCTATAAGGTGCTCCACCTTCAAAAAGGTCATTTATTGAACCATTATCAAAATAATATTGCATCTTATCAGATATTTTTAAAACATCCAAACTATTTTCGGCATGTTTTGCAAGCCCCATTAATTTTTGTTCATGTGTTAAACCAGTAGAAGTAAGTGTTGAATAAACAGCTTCTTTATTAATCATAAATATTCCTCCTTTAAAATTTATATTACATCGAATTTATCATTAAAATATAAATATATTTGTAATAAATAGCTGTAAATATTATATCATTGCAATGTATAACAAACAATTATTGTGACCATTACTTAATTCCTATTTATTTTATGATTTATACTCTTATAAATTAATGCACTATTACACATAAAAAATGGTTATATTCATCTTTGACAGCATCAAAACAAAGAAAATATACTCAAATATAATATTAGAATTAATACTTACTTATTATCTTCCATTGAGAGTACAAATCATCTATTGAATATCTTGCATTTGCTGGACTAGTAGAAGGTAGTTGAATTGCTTTAAATCCCGTTTTCTTTTCTTGATATTTTTTATAAAAGCGATAAGAAGTCCCTCCATTACAGAAAACTTTCTTTATATCTGCTTCATTAAAAATTCGACTTAAATCTGAAGGAATTACGTTTTGAATACTGGCATCACTAGAACCGATAATATCACACTGATATATAACATCATAAACTGCAATATTATGTTTCAAAAGAAAAGCTCTTCTTTCTTCAATATCAATACTTAGCTTCACATTAAAAATACGTTCAAGTAAAGGCCAAAAACGATTCTGAGGATGTCCGTAAAAAAAACCATATTCTCTAGTTTTTACAGAAGGAAAAGATCCCAAAATCAAAATTTTTGAATCAGCTTGAAAAAGAGGTTTAAGTGGATGAGTAATGGTTTGATGTTTACACATTTTTTATCCTCCAATTATCATATTCATTCAATAGTTATCACACTATAAATTACCTACAAATAATTTTATACATTTATATTATATACTCTATCTAATAATTAATAGGCATCATAATTGAATCTATTTATTTCATCATAATAATTACATATTTCAGATTCTCGCCTTAACAGTTCTTTTCGTTTTTTAACATCAGTTATATAATTTGCGACTTTTTTTAGTACTGTTACATCAAAAGTGTTCATTGCAAAATCAATCGCTAACTTATTTTGAAGTTCTATATTTTTTAATTCCGGTAAAAGAATATTTACAATATCTCTTTCTTCATATCCTCTATCATTTCTTTGTTTTTTAAAAACATCATTACTTTTTTCTATTATTATTTTTTCTAACAATTCTTGATCTTGTAAAGTTACAGCAGCAATATACAATACATTGTTATAAGGTTTATCTAAAATGATTTTACGCAATATTTCAGGATTTTTAATATGCTTTACAATTTTTTCTTTATCATCAGCATTTTTCTTCATCTTATAAATATCATAAAGCTTTGAATCATCAATTAAATGTAATAAGTTGTCTAAAATATATTCATCCATAGTATTAAATGCAATATTTCTAAGAATAGTTTCATCACTTATCTTTTGTAAAGCTATCTTTTTAACTTCTTTATTATCAGCATCAAGTACAATCTTTTCAAGTATTTTTTGGTTATTTATATATTTATCAATTGCCCATTTACTTACAGCAGATACACTACCACTATAACCTTTTAGACTTATTAATCTTTTATCAGGAATTAAAACAAGATTACCAATAATAGCTTCATCTTCAATTTTTTTAATGGCTTCTTTTCGCAATTCTTCAAAGTTATCATTTTTGGCTATTTCAATAAGAACATCTTTATTAGTTAACTTCTTAATAGCCACTTCACGAATTTTAGCTTCTAGTTTGCTAAATGCAATTTGTTCAAGTAACTTTTGATCAATTAATTGATTTATAGCTGTTACACGTACTTTCCAATTAACAATTAAATCAGATGTTATCATATCAAAAAGAATAGATTGATTATCAATCTTTTTAACTGCTTCAACACAAACATTTTCAATAGGAGCTTCTATTGCAATCTTTGCTAATTCTTTTTGATCTGACACCCTAGCAACTGCCTTAATAGCTCGTTTTTCATCAGCACTTTTCCAAGCCGGTTTAAAAAGTTCCATGATTATTCCTTTTTTTCTACTTTTATTGGTTTTATAATTTTTCATAATCAATCTTCCTTTTCTAATTCCTATAATAAAAATAACACTAAACCTAAGTTAGTTTGTCTGCTTGAAGCATACTATAAATACATACAAATAAAAAAGTTCAATGTTTCAAATAATAAATTGAATCTATCATATATTTCATTGCATAATAATATAAAGGAGTTGGTTTTAATATGAAAAAATTTAAATATATATTTTTTCTTATAAGTTTTGTTTTTTTAACACTACTGATTTTAACAGGATGTGAAAATAACAGTATATATGATAGACCAGAAGCAGAAAAACCGGTAATTTATTTATATCCTACAAAAACAATGGAAATTATAGTTGAACTTGATTTTAATGGTACTATTACCTGTAGCTACCCTACCTATGATGATGGTTGGACTGTAACTGCTCATCCTGATGGAACATTAATCAACCAAAAAGATGAAAAAGAATATTCTTATCTATTTTGGGAAGGAACTAGCAATATTAAATACGATATGAGTCAAGGTTTTGTAATAAAAGGAGAAGATACTGCTAAGTTTTTAAGAGATAAATTAGAATATATTGGCCTAACACCAAAAGAATATAATGAATTTATTGTCTATTGGCTTCCAAAAATGCAAGACAATACATATAACCTCATTACTTTTCAAAATGATATTTATTTAGATAATGCAAAACTAAACATACAACCTGAACCTGACAGTATTTTAAGAGTTTTTATGGCATATAAACCTTTAAGTGAATATATTTCAATTGAAGAACAAACCCTTGAACCTTTTAAAAGAGAAGGATTTACTGTTATAGAATGGGGAGGTACAATTATTAATTAAGACTATTAAGACAATCTAAATATATTATTTGGTTATTAATAATGTGAAGTTTTCTGCCACTATGTTGTGGTTTAAAATTTCACTTTTTATTTATTATAAAATAAAAAAATGCACACTTATGCGAAATCTTTCGCTTATGGCAGGGATCTATACATATAATATTTCACACGAATATAAAGTGAAAGATCTTATCATCAAAATTATTTAATTAAACAAATTAGAATTTATATAATTGGTTTTCCTATATTCATTTAACATCTCCATTCAGGAGCAAATCTATCATCACCCCAATATTTATCCATTTCAATAATTAGTCCGTTTTTAAGTTTCAAAAGCTTACAACATAAAAAGTGCAACTTTTATTAATAGGATATATATTTACAGCTGTTATTATTGTATTTGTTGTTTCTTCAACGCGCTCAATATTTCCAGCCCATTGCCCTGGGTACTCGCAATTTACTTAGATATATTCTTGGACTGTAAAAAGTTAATTACTACAATGCCAACAAATAACAGCTTCTTTATGAAAATAAGTATTAAACTTTTCTTGAATTTGTTCTAGAACATCTTGCCAAAATTCTTTTATATTCATATATCATCACCTGCATATACTAGTTTTTTATTATTTAGAATTATCTTCTGTTTTATTTGCAACATCTTCAATAACTTTAGAAAAATCAAGGGCGTTCTTTTGAGTAATAACAGGCTTTCCTGTCCTTGATTCAATATCTTTTCTAGCATTTCCAGCAACAGTTCCACCTTCTTTGGCAACTTTTTTATTTTCTTCTAATCCTTGAGGATGAAGGGTTTGAGTTATTTCGGTTGTGGTTGCTTCTGCAATCATATTAAGAATTAGTTCCAAAGTAGACATATTATCTATAAGATTTTCTTTTTTTAAATTTTTAAAATCTTTATATTGGCGAGTTGTCATATCTGACCATGCCTTAGAAATTTCATTAGTAAGGATAGGTATTCCATACCTTCCTTTACACCATGATCTTTCCAAGTGCCTGTTAATTCTTTTCTAACTTGTATAGCTTGAAGTCTTTGATAAATCCATTCTCTTATATAACCTTTTTGAAAATATGTATGCAAAGCTCTATCAATAGTAAGTTCAGGATTAATAATCTCATCGATTCTTTCTTTTCCTACTTCTGCTAACTACATTTTAAATGATTCAGCTTTAGGGGATGGAATAGATTGAATGATACGGAAAATATCCTGCATATCTGCAACATCAGTATTGTACTTTTTTCCATCTGAAGATACTAATTTCAGTTGTCGACAAAATGTCGACAACTGAGACTTCTCATCTTCTATCATCCTTTTCTTTACTCGATACCAATAATCCCTAGGATTTTTACTGTCAGTCAACACAGCAACAACATCAATAACTGAAAAGTACCATTCTTCTTTTTCATTATCCCAAACAGATTTTATTTCCTTGTTTTCATAAATTTTTATCTCGTTCATCATGTTCCTCCTTTGTTGAAGAAATTTTAATATTGTCTTAACTAATTATATGATGAAATACTTTGTTTCCTTATTAAATAATATACTAACATTAAAATTTCATGATTTATGGAAGACTTAAATATTATTAGTCACTATTTTTTAACTTGTCGTTACAATTTTTTACAAAATAATATTACAATTTGAAATTACTATTTTTAATCTTAATATAAGTTGTTCGGAAATCTCGAACAACTTAATTATTATCTAATTCTATAATTATATTTGAACTTGCCAGAAATTCCGACAGGTTTAATTGTTAAGTAATTATTGATAGTCACTATGAGAATCAATTAAATACTAAAAACAAATTACATCAAAATAATTTAATAAACTAGAAGTTAAGCTACCAATCCAGATATATCTCCGACAACAGTCTATAACCTTTTGGAATTTCATCCGCAACTCCTATTATATCTCCTAACCATTCTCCATCATTTGTCGTTCTTCCACAGCTCATCAATAACGGAAGAGGGTCTACATCATCACTTTCTGTTTTATCCTTATATAGAATCTTTGTTCTGTCAAACGAATAGCAAACCTTCTTTGTATGATTTATTGTGCAGCAAAAATCTTTTCCATCACGTAAAAATAAACCTTCAAAAGGATTGTCAACATCAATTCCATATTCATTAACGGCATAATCATCATTATTTTTTATGTCTTCTAAGTAAATTCCTATTTCCTCCCTCACTATAGCTTCTGCGGTTTTAAAAAGTGATGAAACATTTTTATAAGATTCATGTACAGTATCAATGCTACCATATTCATATCCTAATTTGAGAGAATCTTCGTATAGAATCCTTAACGTATCATTTTCAGTATCTTTTAATATCAACTTATCATCTCCCAACCAAAGTATACGGTTCCCTGCCCATTCATTCGATAATAAATCAAACAAAGCTCTTAAAAAGTCATTTCCTCTAAAAAGTGATTCTATTCGTTTACTTCCATAATCAAAGTCAGAAGGAGAAATATATTCTTTTTTATCTACATTTACCCATTTAAAATACTCACCCATAATCATCTCCATAAATTCTAATTTATATTTATATTGTATTACATTAACCACACAAAACCCGTACACTTATGCGGAACATTGCGCTTTTTGTAGGGATCTAAATATATAATATTTCACACGAATAAAAAGTGAAAGATATTATCAGCAAATCTATTTCAAATAATACATATTAATTAATTCGTTAGAATAATCGCATGTTTCAAAACAATCTTTCCATAAATCATCAATGTTATTAAATAACGCTTTAAATTTATAAAAATCATTATTAGTATTTTCAATAACATATGGATATAAACCTGTTGTTCCATCTAATTAACCATGGTATGTCATTTTTAAATAACCTTCAGAACATGGAAGTTTAATAATTTTATAATTATCTGTTAAGCTAGTTGAATAATTAATATTATTATCAATTAATAAACTATCGATAATAAAAGATTTATTTATAAATATAGTGTCACTATAAATTGGTGACTCAAAACTAGCACTAATTGCATTATCTAAATATAAGTTTAATATTTTCATTTCCCACCTATTTATCATTAATTATTTGTAATTAAACTAATTATATATTACTTGCTTTTTTAATAAACCGTTGCTTTAAAAAATGATATACTTTAAAAGTATGGAGAAGTCTACAATGAAAAATCATAATTCATTTATATTTTCCGACATCACTTTACGTCGTTGGAGCTTCTTTTCTTTAATATCATTTCTAATTATTCGTTTAATAGGACTAATCCCACCCTATTTTATGAAACAAATTATTGATGTAGAAATTCCATCAAACAATCTTTTTAATATTTTTTCTAATATATTTTTATTTGTAATAACGCCTTTTATAGTCGCAATTTTACAAACTTTTTTTAATTATATAACGATTTGTATTTCTCGTAACAAAGGAAATGAAATCGCAATCCAAATCATGAAAAATTTATTAAAACAACCACTCTCTTTTTTTGATAATCAAAACTCTGCAGAACTTCTTTCTTATAGTGGAAAAGAGTCAGTTAATTATATTTACTTTCACTTATCAGAAAAACCAAAATATTACGCGCATATAATTACAGTTGGGATTATATTCATTATTTTATTTAAATTCTCACCATTAATTGCTTTTTTACAACTATTATTTATACCCTTTGCAATTTTACCTATCAAATTATTCTCAAAAAAATTAGAGGACAGTATTGAAATTGTTTTAAAGAAAAATGCTAAAATAAACCAAATTAAGACAGATCTATTTCGTGGAATAGAATTTGTCAAAACTATGGTTATAGAAAACAAAAAAATAAATGAGATTGAAAATGCAAATGCGAAAGTCGTTTCACTCTGGGGTAAAATTGCTGCTATAGATTCACTTTCAAGTTTTTGGACATCAGGATTTTTAACACCTCTTTTTACAGGGTTAACGTTTGGTTTAAGTGCGTATCTTGCAGTTAAATCAAATTTATCAATTGGAACTATAGTATCAATTCTTTCATATATAGCTATTTTATATGTGGAATTATCAATAACTTTTCAAACACAGATTGATTCTCGTAAACAAGAAGCTGAAAATCAAAAACTATTTTCTTTTTTAGAATTAACAGGAGAACTCGAAACAGAAAAAGAAATTTATAATTTTGAATGTAAAGAAAATATAGTTTTTTCGCATTGTTATTTTTCTTTTGATGACTTTTCATTACAGGATATAAATTTGATAATCAATAAAGGAAGTTGGACTGGAATAATAGGTAAAAGTGGAAGTGGTAAAAGCACAATCTTTGATTTGCTATTAAAACTATATCCATTAACTGATGGAAAAATTCTAATTGATCAAATAAATTTGAATGAAATTAAAAGTGATGATTTACGTCGACACTTAACACGCATATCTCAAGAAACATTTTTATTTCCAGGTACAATTAAAGATAATATGCTTCTGGTAAATCCTAATGCTACAAATGAAGATATTTACAAAGCTTTATCAAGCGCTTGTCTAGATACTTATATAGACTCTCTTCCAAATAGGTTGGAGACTGATGTTGGTGAAGCAGGAAAGCTAATGAGTGGTGGAGAAAGGCAACGTCTTTCATTAGCACAAGGAATTTTACGAAATACACCATTTTTATTGCTTGATGAAGTAACTGCAAACTTAGACAGCAAAACAGAGCAATCTATTCGAGAAAATCTATATAAATTATCAAAAGAAAAAGATATTACCATTATTTCAATTAGTCATAGTTTAGATTTCTTAAAATATGCAGATATTATATATGAAATACAAGATGGTAAAGTAATAAAAAAAGATTACTATAATGGTTTTAAAACAATAAAATAATTTATTAATAAACAAAATAAAAAGAGTATTAAAAATATAATGGGGTTAGTATCATAGGATACAGATTTATGTGGTAATGAAAGTATGTTAAAAAGTTACCCTATGCGAAAGTATGGGGTAACTTTTTGTTATTTGTATTATTGTATTTGTATAGAAAGGTAAAAGACAAAATAAAAGAGATGGT
>FZPS01000045.1_pt95 | contig 13698 bp, 13 predicted proteins | sample 1817821 | NCBI WGS metagenome assembly FZPS01 (sample SAMEA104158645, study PRJEB21678) | metagenome | place: Germany | collected 2015-04-21 | reverse complement strand
TCAGAGAGGGTTATACGTTCATAGGCTGGGACCATGACGGTAAGTACATAACCCAAAACACAATAATAACAGCACAGTACAGTATAAAAACATATACGGTGCAGTTCGTTGACTGGAACGGCACTGTCCTCAAAATCGAACAGGTAGAGCACGGCGCGGACGCGACACCACCCGCCGACCCCGTCAGAGAGGGTTATACCTTTACAGGCTGGGACCACGACGGAAAGAATATCACGCAAGATACGACCATTAGCGCACTATATGTGGAGAATTTCTTAATGGGCGATGTTAACAGCGACGGCAAGGTCAACACGGGCGACGCAGTAATGCTGCTTAAACATGTTGCGGGCACGGCTAAACTGAACGAACAGCAATTAGCTGTCGCGGATTTCAACGGGGACAACAAGGTTAATACGGGCGACGCTACGGCAATATTGCTTTATATCGTTAAGCAACACAAAAAAGGGGCGGGGTCCACTTTTTGTGCTATTGCAATTAAGGAACGCTTCGCGTGAATGAAGACGGGCTTTAACCCGAATGAAGACAGCGACAAGTCGCTGTATGACGATAAAGCAGAAACGGGAATATGCAAAAATGCAGGGGTAATGTTTTCCCTGCATTTATTATTAAATGGCTTGTTCCTTTGCTTCTTTTCTTTCAAGAAAAGTAGCAGGGGCGGGGCGGCGCCCCATAACGCTAACTCATTGATCTGAATTTCTGTTTCTCAGTATCAGCCTTATAGGTGTTGCGTCTAAGCCGAAATACTTCCTAAAAAAGTTCTCCAAATAACGCTGATATGAAAAGTGCATGGCGTCTTTATCGTTCACGAAGAGCACAAATGTAGGCGGGGCTGCGGCTACCTGTGTGGCGTAATAAATTTTCAGTCGGCGGCCCTTGTCTGACGGCGGTTCTTTGACCATAACCGCTTCGCTTATGCAGTCGTTCAATACGCCTGTTGTAACGCGGCGCGTGGTCTGCTCGTACACCCTGTTCACCTCGTCGAATAGCTTATTAAGGCGCTGCTTGGTTTTTGCCGACACAAAAAGCATGGGAACATAGCTCATAAACGCAAGCTCTGCTTTAAGCCGCCTCTTAAATTCGTTCATTGTGTGCGTGTCTTTCTCTATCAGGTCCCATTTATTCACTACCAATATGCTCGCCTTGCCTTCCTCGTGCGCGTAGCCTGCGATTTTCACATCCTGCTCGCTCAACTCTTCGGAAGCGTCAACCACAATCAGCACAACATCTGCCCTGCGCACAGCGGCAAGCGAACGAATCACGCTGTAACGCTCTATGGTTTTATCCTCAATGGCACGCTTGCGGCGCAGGCCTGCCGTATCTATTATGCAGTAGTCCTGACCGTTTTTCGTGAAGTATGTATCTATGGAATCGCGCGTAGTGCCGGGAATGCTGCTGACTATTGAGCGCTCTATTCCCAATATGGCGTTTACAATGCTCGACTTGCCTACATTGGGCTTTCCGACAACAGCGATGTGTATGATTTTGTTCTCTTGCTCTTCCGATTCGAAGTCCTCAAGCGGCGGAAAATGCGACACGACCCTGTCCATCAGATCGCCAAGCCCTAATCTCTGCGAAGCGGAAATCGTAACAGGCTCGCCTAATCCCAGCGTGAAGAAATCGTACGCGTTGTCCTCGAATTTTGGAGCGTCAATCTTGTTCACGGCAAGTACAATGGGCTTATTGGATTTTCTGAGCATGTGCGCGACTTCCTCGTCTGCCGCGGTTATGCCCTCTCTGCCGTCTGTCATAAACACTATTACATCGGCGGTTTCTATTGCCAGCTCCGCCTGCCTGCGCATCTGAAGGGCGATTATGTCCTCACTGTCAGGCTCTATACCGCCCGTATCTATTATTGTGAACTCGCGATTCAGCCAAGTTATGTCGGTGTAAATCCTGTCGCGCGTTACGCCGGGGGTATCGTCAACTATCGCTATACGCTTTCCCGCCAATGTATTAAAAAGCGTGGACTTGCCCACATTCGGTCTGCCTACTATCGCTACTAACTGTTTCCTGTTCGCCATATATTTCCCTCTCTCTATGTTGAGCAGTATTATATCTTTTTATCAAATATTAAGCAAGCTGTCGCCGCGACGACCTCCGCGGCAGGAAATTCTCTTACGGGAATGAAATAATTCGCTTCTCGAATAATGAAATATACTGCGGATATGAAATATTGCGCTTTCGCGCAGCATTATGAGGTTCGCTTGCGTGAACAGCTAAATTATTCGATACGCGAAAAGCTAAATTTGCCTTCGGCAAGCTAATTTCTCACTTCGTGAGCAGCTAAATTATTTGCTTACGCAAATAGCTGAATGTTGTTGCGCAACGCTGTAAATGATTGCTTGTTCTTTCGCTGCTTTTCTTTCAAGAAAAGCAGTGGGGTTTGGGGCAAAACCCCAAATATCGCCGAAGCGACTCATTCAATCATTTTCAAGAACTCCGCCTCGTCAATAACCCTTATCCCCAGCGCCTGCGCCTTGGTCAGCTTGCTGCCCGCGTCTGTGCCGCATACTACAAGGTCGGTTTTCTTTGAAACGCTTGATGTGGCTGCGCCGCCAAGCTCCGCTATCTTCTCTTCGGCCTCGGTGCGTGTCATGCTATCAAGCTTGCCCGTAACAACCACCGTCATTCCGCTGAATACGCCGCCTACGGCCTTCGCCGCTTCTTCGCGCGGGGAAACGCCTAACTCAAGCAGCCTGTCAATATCTCTTGATATGCGTTCGTCGGCGAAAAAGTCCACAATGCTGTTTGCGACTATTTCGCCTATATCCTCAATTCTTATAAGCTGCTCGACTGTGGCTTTGCGCACATTTTCGAATGTTCTGAACTCACGCGCCAAGTCTTTGGCTGTTTTTATGCCGACATTGGGAATTCCTAAGCCGTATATGAAGCTTGCCAATGAGCAGTCCTTGCTGCTTTCGATTGCGCGAATCAAGCTCGCCGCCTTCTTCTTTCCGAAAAGCGGCAAGCCTATCAGCTGTTCTTCTTTCAGCTCGTACAGCTCCGGAATAGATGATATGTTCAGCTGCTCAATCAGCATTCCCGCGGTTTTATCGGAGAACATTTCAATATCCATTGCGTTGCGTGAGGCGTAATGCGTCAGTCGATACACTATCTGCGCCTTGCATGAAAGCGAATTGGTGCAGAATATGTGCACACCTCGCTGCTCTAAATGGGAATGGCATACGGGACATTCGCGGGGCATTATTTCGGTTGATACAGCGTTCTCGTCTATGTTGCCCAATATTTCGGGAATAACATCGTTGCTTCTGCGAACTATTACCTGGCTTTTCCTGCTTACACGCTTTCTCTGAATGTCGTCAAAGTTATTAAGTGTCGCGCGGCTTATTGTGGCGCCCGCAAGGTTTACGGGGGAAAGTATAGCTATGGGCGTGAGCTTGCCCGTTCTGCCGACCTGCCATACTATATCCTCAACCGTTGTTGCCGCCTGCTCTGCCGGGAACTTATACGCTATTGCCCAGCGGGGAAATCTGTCGGTATAGCCCAGTGCTTCACGCGCCTTGAAGTCGCTTACCTTTATTACCATACCATCTATGAGAATATCTAAAGCACTTCTGTCTATCTGTTCTATCTCGTTTATAAGCGCGTCAACATCTTTGAAGAATTTTATATACGAATCAGTCGGCAGGTTATTTTGTTTCAGAAAGTCAAGCATCTGCCTTTGGTTCTCGAACTCCGTTCCCTCAATATAGCCTATGTTGTAGCAGTATAAATCCAAATTGCGCTTGGCTGTAACCTTGGGGTCTAAGTTTCTCAAGGCGCCCGCCGCGGCATTTCGCGCGTTTTTGAGAGCTTCGCCGCCGCTTTGGTTCAGTTTTTCCAGTACGGACAGCCGCATATGCCCCTCGCCCTGCACCTCTAATTTCTGCGTGTAGGGAATGCTTAACGGAACGCTTTTTATAGTCATTACCTGCGCTAAAATCTGCTCGCCTATAATGCCGTTCCCGCGCGTGGCTGCGGAAATCAGCTTTCCGTTATCGTATGTGAGGTTTACCGTTAAGCCGTCTAACTTATGCTCAAGCGAAAACTCAATATCAGGGAACTGCGATAATATCTTATTGCACCAGCTTCTTAATTCTTCTAACGAATTGACCTTGTCTAAGCTGTATAATCTTCTAATATGCGCGTGCTGCTCGAACTGCTTTATTGGCTCGGCGCCGACCCGACGGGTAGGGGAATCGGGTAATACCTCGCCTAACTCATTTTCAAGCATTACCAGCTCGTCGTACAGCATATCGTATTCCGCGTCTGACACAAGCGGCTCGTCTGACATATAGTATGCCGCCGCAAGCTCGTTCAACAGCGCGACTAACTCCTGCATTCTCTCGCGTTTAGGTTGAAATAAGTCCATACGCCCTCCGTTATGAAGCTGTATTTTGTGTGAAAACCAACTCGATTACGCCGTCAACTAAGCAGCATTGTACAGTATCGCTTCCGCGATTGGCAACTATGTATGTGATTCTGCCCTGCTTGTTTATATCAGGGTTGAGCCCGTATCCGCGCGACTCTTCCAATATGCTTTCAAGCTCTGTTTCGCTTACTTTTATAGCTTCTTTAATGGAATTATTTTTTTCGTCAAGCACAATGGTTAAATCACCGGCTTGAAACTCATAGCCCAAAGTGTTCAGCTTATCGGCAATGAATTGAATGTCTATCTGAGTGAAAAGCAGCTCTATTTCGCCGTCAATCAAGTAGCAGGCGACTATTATCGCGTTTTCGCGCGCAAGTATTAGAGTAACTCCGCCACGCTTGTTTATATCCGAATTGAATCCGTATTCTTTTGATTCCGCTATTATGTCCTTTAGCGACGCTTCGTCTTTATCAAGCGCTTCTGAAATCGTCGTGTCCGCGTCGTCATACGCTATGAGCAAATCGTCTGAAATGAAGTGATATCCTAACTCGTTTATCCTATCCGCAATCGCGCCAAGCTCGCTGTGCGCGCCGCGCGTTAATGCCCATATTAGCGCCAGCGCAAGCACAATGCCTGCGGCAATCAGTATTATGGTTTGCGGCTTTTTTTCATTCATCAGCTTATCAGTATTATTCCCACACAGAACACTACCATTACAAGCCCCGCGTAAATATCTATGCGCGAATACTTCATAATCTTCATGCGCGTTCTGCCTATGCCGCCATGATAGCAGCGCGAATCCATAGCGTACGCCAATTCGTCTGCGCGCTTGAACGCCGAAACAAAAAGCGGTATCAGTATGGGTATCATAGCCTTGGCGCGTTTTATCAGGCCGCCGGTTTCAAAATCCGCGCCGCGCGCTAACTGCGCTTTCATTATCCTGTCCGTTTCGTCAAGCAGGGTAGGTATGAACCTAAGCGCTATTGTCATCATCATAGCAAGCTCGTGTACGGGGAATTTCACAAGCTTCAAGGGCTTCATAAGCGATTCTATAGCGTCGGTAAGCGCGATGGGTGTTGTGGTTAATGTCATAAGCGATGTTCCCGCAATCAGCAGCACAAGCCTTGCTATTATGAACAGCGCACGAAGTATTGACTCGTCTGTTATATAGAAAATCCACCAGTCAACAAGCGGTCTGCCTGTTTTTATCATGAAAATATTAAGCACGAACATTATTATAAGTATCCAGCGCAGGGGGCGTAGAGAGTGCAGTATATAGCGAATGGGAATCTGCGCCGCCAAGGTCGCCAAGTACATAAATACGGCAATAAGCGCGAACACCCATAGCTCGTCAACCAAGAAAAGAATTACCATGTATGCTATTGTTATAAGGAGCTTCGTGCGCGGGTCTAACCTATGCACCACCGAATCTCCGGGGAAGTACCTTCCCAAAGTAATGTCCTTTAACATATATCCCACCTGTTCGTCTTATTTCCCGGGAAATACTGATTTTTCACCATTTTATTTCCCCTTTGAGCAATATTTCCCGGGAAATACTTTTCAATATTCAATTTGCCAAGCCCAGCTGCCTGCTGATGAACTCAAAAAGCTCGTCCATCATAAATACATCCTTTTTTACCTCAATGCCGCGCTTCCTAAGCTCGTCGGCTAATATCATTCCCTGCGGCAAGCCTAAGTTTATCTCCAACAGCTTTTCCGCGTTCATGAATATTTCCTTAGGAGTGCCGTCCATAACTATTCTGCCTTTGTTCATTACTATAATGCGCGTTGACGCCTTCAACACATCGTCCATTGAATGCGAAACCATTATTACTGCACAGCCCAGCGCCTGCTTTAATTTCATAATGGTATCTAATATGACTTTTCTGCCCAATGGGTCTAAGCCCGCCATGGGCTCGTCTAACACCAAGTATTTAGGGCGCATGGCTATTATGCCCGCTAACGCCGCTCTGCGCTTCTCGCCGCCTGACAGCTCGAATGGCGATTTCTCCGCGAACTTTTCATAGTCAAGCCCTACAAGCGAAAACGCTTCCCGCACACGCTCGTCTATCTCTTCTTCCGGCAAGCCCATGTTTCTCACGCCGAAGGCAACATCCTTGGCGACTGTTTCTTCAAATAGCTGATGCTCGGGGTACTGAAACACCAAGCCGACCTTTGCTCTGCCTTCCTTGCGGCTGCGCTTGTCGCTCATGTCTATTCCGTCAACTATAACCTTGCCGCTGAGTGGCTGCAATATGCCGTTCATGTGAGTTACAAGCGTGCTTTTGCCCGAACCCGTATGACCAATTATGCCCACGAACTCGTTTTCGCGAATGGTGAGGCTGACATCGCGCAGCGCCTCATGCTCGAACGCCGTACCCTCCATGTATGTATAGTTGACATCCATTAGCTCAATCGCCATTTTTCCTCCCTCTTGGGGCTTTACCCCTCGCCCCGCTTCTTTTCTTGAAAGAAAAGAAGCAAAAGAACACTTTATTTTTTCAGCGTTGCGTAGCAACATTTAGCTATTTGCGCAAGCAAATAATTTAGCTATTCACAAGGTGAATAATTTAGCTGTTCGCATATGCGAACCCCGCCCCACTTCTTTTCTTGAAAGAAAATCAGCAAAAGAACAAGCTGTTTTTCTTTATAATTCATTTGCCCGCAGGTCATCTTCATTCAGTGCGAAGCACTGTCTTCATTCACGCGCAGCGTGTCTTCTTTCAGCGACCCTGTCTCTGTCTTTATTATTTTCGCAATATGCTCCGCCAGCTCCTCCGCCGTAAGCGCGTGAGTAGGCAGCATGCCACGCGCAATAAGCCTGTTGCGCAAATCCACCACAGCGGGAACGTCTAACCTCAACGAACGCAATGCCGACGCCTGCGCGAACACCTGCTTTGGCGTGCCTTCAAGAGCTATTGAGCCTTGCGACATAACAACAACTCTGTCGGCTATTATGGCTTCCTCCATATACTGAGTTATCATAACTATTGTGATGCCCTCGCTGTTAAGCCTTTGAATTATTTTTATTACCTCAGCCTTGCCGGCAGGGTCTAACATTGAAGTCGCTTCGTCTAAAACAAGCACCTCGGGCTGCATTGCCAATAAGCCTGCAATTGCTACGCGCTGCTTTTGCCCGCCTGACAGCATATGCGGAGCGGCTGTGGCGTAGCTTTCCATTCCCACAGCTTTTAGCGCCATATTAACGCGTGTGCGTATTTCCTTCGGGTCTATACCCAAATTCTCGGGCGCAAACGCTACATCGTCCTCAACTATTGTGGTTACTATCTGATTATCGGGATTCTGAAAGCACAGGCCGACAGTCTTTCTTATGTCTAACGCGCGCTTTTCGTCCTTCGTGTCCATTCCCTTTACAAGCACTGTGCCTGATGTCGGTAATAAAAGCCCGTTTAAGAGCTTTGCCAACGTGCTTTTGCCCGAACCGTTATGCCCGACAATGCACAAAAATTCCCCCGGCTGTATTGAAAGGGACACATTATTCAAAGCAAAGAAAGCTGTTTCCTTGCCTGTGTTGTATTCGTAGCTGACCGAGTTTAACTCAATAATGCCCATGTATTATCCTTTTTTTGCTGCATAGTGCCGAATACGGCTGTATTAGTTTACCACAGTTTTGGTGGAATGCAAAATGAAAATGTGGCGCTTATCGGGACTTTGTCCCACACCCTGCTGCTTCTCTTTGAAAGAAAAGAGGCAAAAGAACAAGCTGTTTTCCTTGTAATCCTTTGCCCGAAGGGCATCTTCGTTCGCGCCTTGCGGGACCTTGAATATTTCCTTTCAAACCACAAAAACTAATTCTGAGGTGAACTGTATGCGAAAAATCAAGTTACTAATCCTATGCGCGATAATATTATGTGCGCTTTTGCTTGCTAACGCGTGCGGAATGGGCGCAAGCCGCGTAAAAAGCGGCACGAAAATTGACGGTATTGACATATCAAGCCTGACCGAAGCCGAAGCAAAGGCAAAGCTAAGCGAACACTATAACACCATGCTAAAAGAAAGCATAATCACTATTCAGGCCGACAGAACGCACAGATACAGCGCGCAGGAGCTTGGATTTTATGTTGATTTTTCGAATGCGCTGAATTCCGCATTGAATCAGGGCCGGTTCACAAGGTCGCATGAGTACGCTTCCGAAATCGTACTCAACCATGACGCCGCACGCGAAAAGCTTGAATCCATAGCCAACAGGGTGAACGCTGAGCCGAAAGCGCCTTCCGCCGAATATATAAATGGCGAAATCGTGTTCACAGGCGGCGAAAACGGAAAAAGGCTCGATATAAGCAATATTTTGGAACAGCTTGAAGCGGCGAAGGGCTCTGTTCTTAAAAGCGGCGCCACAATACAAGCAAGATTAGACGAAATCACATACAGCGCAGGCGTTGATATAGAAAATCTCAAAGCGAATTACACTCTGCTTGGCGAATTCAAAACCTCGTTTTCAGAATCGCCGCTGAATGGCGAAAACAGGGTAAAAAACATAATCAAGGCAGCGCAAATGATTGACGGAGCTGTTATAAAGCCCGACGAAGAATTCAACACGAACGAAATATTAGGCGACAGGAACAAGGAAAACGGCTGGTACAAGGCGCCTGCTATTTGGAACGGAAAGTACAGGCTTGAATACGGCGGCGGTGTGTGTCAGGTTTCCTCTACTTTATATAATGCGGTGCTGCTTGCCAATTTGGAGGTTGTTGAGCGCAGACCTCATTCATGGCCTATGAGCTATGTTCCAATAGGGCGCGACGCGACAATTTCGACAGGCGGCGCGAATTTTCGCTTCAGAAACAGCACTTCAAGCGACATAATAATAGGCGCAATAGTGGATAAACGCGCAGAAACCATTACAGTACGCATTTTCGGAAAGCATGAGGGTAATTACGCGAGGGTCGAGATACTTTCTAAAGAAGTCGATACGATAGAGGCGCCCGAGCCTGAATATATTGAGGATACCACATTAAGCGCAGGCGAACAGCGTGTAGAGCGAAAAGAGCGAACGGGCAGAAAATCCGTTACTATTAGAATTTTTTACGACGAAAGCGGAAAGGAAATCGCCCGCGAAACAGTATCGGAGGATACTTATAGGGCGATTAGGGCAAGGATTAGGGTTGGAGTTTAGCAAGAGCTAAGCTCCAAATGAAGACGGGCTTGCGCCCGAATGAAGACAGCGGTTTTACCGCTGAACGAAGACGGCAACAGGTTGCCGAATGAATATATCAAGTGCAAGTAAAAAGCAAAGCAGCCTACGCATTGTCAATAAAAACACTTATATCAACAGAGAAATCCAAGCAGACAGGAAACTTTTTATATATACAAGGGTAATTATAAAATAAACGACTTACCGTTGTCTTCATTCATGCGAATGCGTGTCTTATCTGCTCGCGGGGCGAAAAAAAGGGGGACTTGCGTCCCCCCTTTTCAGCTAATTACTTATCTTCTTTTTGTTTCTACAACGATTTCGCCCGAAATAATCTTAGCCTTTAGGGCTTCGACTTCGGCCTTAAGCTCGTCGGAAACCTGCTGTGTCATGGTATCATCGCCATAGCTTACATCGATAAAGCCGTTTGCCATGTTGGTAACAACTGTTTCGCCACCCTTGAATGTACCGTTCTTAATATATTCCTCAACAACAGCGAATATAGAGTCGCCAACCTTCTTCATCATTGAGCAGATGATAACATCGGGGTTGATGTACTTCTGGTCGGAGTCAACGCCTATTGCATAAATGTCGTGCTCATCAGCAGCTTCGAAAACGCCTTCGCCCGTCTTGCCTGCGATTTGGAATATAACATCGCAGCCGGCTGTAATCAAGGAGTTTGCGCTTTCCTTGCCCTTTGCGGGGTCTTCGAAATCGCCGGCGTATACAATCTGAACCTCAATGTCGGGGTTTGCATACTTAGCGCCCTGCTCATAGCCTACGATGAAGTCGTTGATTGTATCAATGTCCATTCCGCCTACTGCGCCGATTTTGCCGCTCTTGCTCATCTTAGCAGCTATATAGCCTACCAAGAAGGAGCCTTCGTTCTGAGCGTACAGAATGTTATGAACATTGCTGATACCTTCGACTGCATTGTCAACATAGATGAACTTGGTGTCGGGCATTGTGGGAGCAACCGCTACCAAAGCATCATAGAACTGCCAGCCGACCGCTACTACGAAATCGTATTCCTCAGCAGCGTTTAAGAGATAGGGCTGATACAGTGAAGCGTCTTCCTTACATTCCAATACCTGAGTCTTAACGCCGTAGGTTTCCTTCAGTTTTTTCAGACCCTCGTCAGCGGAATCATAGAAGGAACGGTCGCCCAAGCCGCCTGCGACGACTATCGCGACTGATACGGGTTCTTCCTCGCCCTCTGTTTCATGGGGAGAGGGTGAAGTTGACGCGTCAGGTGTAGCTGTCGGCGTGCCTTCGGGTGTTTGGGTGTTATTGCAGCCAACAAATGCAAACAGCATGACCAGCACTAATGTCAAAGCAAAAATCCTCTTCATATATTTAACCTCCTGTAGTTTTAGCCTATGTAGGCTTGTACTTATTATATTACTAAATCAGAAAAATACAAGTATAATATGAATCAGCTTAAGCTGAACGAATACACTCCTTTTGGGCGAATGATATAGAATGCTTCGCCTTGGCTTCATTCCGCGCAAGCAGGAAATATATTAGATACAACGCATTGGCTGCATTGCAATACCATATTCGCCTTGCTATAATGGGTTCAAACGATGAGGAGGGGTAGAAATGAGCTTTTCGCGCAAAGGCATAATCGATTTGAAGCTATATGTTCCGGGCAGGTCCATAGACGAGGTTAAGAGGCAATACGGTATTGACGATGTAGTTAAATTAGCGTCTAACGAAAATCCGTTGGGGGCATCTCCTAAGGCGGTTCAAGCGATTATAGACACAGCAGCAAATGTGAATATGTATCCCGACCCGATTTCAATGAGGCTGTGCGAGAAACTGGCAAAGAAGCTAAATGTCGAGCCTTCGCAGATAATGGTTTCCAACGGAATGGACAATGTGCTTCTTCTGATTGCCGAAGCGTTTGTGAACGAGGGCGACGAGGTGCTTACCTGCGCACCGTCATTCGATACATATAGGATTTCAACAGTGATAATGGGCGGCACATTCAAGACCGTTCCGTTAAAAGCGCATAAATTTGATTTAGAAGCCTTGGCCGATGCAATCACCGAAAAAACAAAGCTGATATTCTTGTGCAATCCTAACAATCCCACAGGCACAATAGTAACGAAGGACGAGGTTGAGAGGTTCATGGCACGAATCCCTGAGCATGTAATAGTGATGTTCGATGAAGCGTATTACGAGTTTGTGGACAATCCCGAATACGCGCAGGGCATGAGGTATGTTCACGAGAACAGAAATGTGATTGTCGGCAGAACATTCTCAAAGCTGTACGGCTTGGCAGGAACGCGCGTAGGCTACGCAATAGCTCCTCATCATATTATGAATATTCTGAAGCGCACATTGGCGCCCTTCCCCGTAAACCTGTTGGGGCAGGCGGCCGCGCTTGCCGCGTTAGACGATACCGAGTTCGTTGAAAGGGCTTTGAGGGTAAACCGCGAGGGCAAGCAGTATCTATTAACCGAATTCAAGAAGCTTGGCTTCGATTCAGCCGACGCAAACGGCAATTTCATTTGGACAGACACCCATACGGACGGCAGATTCTTAGAGCAGGAGCTGTTAAAGCGCGGCGTTATTATTCGCGCCGGCTATCTTTGGGGCTTTGATACATTCATGCGCGTAAGCATAGGCACAATGGAGCAGTGCGAGAGACTGATAAGTGCGCTGAAAGAGATTTTTAGGGTAACGCAGGGGCGCGCACAGCGCGCATGAAGACAGCGGCGTTGCCGCTGAATGAAGACGCTCCTTTGGAGCGAATGAAGATGCCCTAACGGGCAAATGAAGACGGGCTTTTGCCCGAATGAAACGAAGTATGGTTCGTGGGGCGCGCATTGCGCCCGTTTTTATAAATATCGTTAGCGTTATGGGGCGCCTCCCCGCACTCTGCTACTTTACTTGAAAGAAAAGAAGCAAAAGAACAAGCTATTTAATAATAAATGCAGGGTAAACATCACCTCTGCATTTTTGCATATTCCCGTTTCTGTTTTATCGTCATTCAGCGACTTGTCGCTGGCTTCATTCAATGCGCAAGCATTGTCTTCATTCGGGTTAAAGCCCGTCTTCATTCACGCGCGCTGTGCGGAACTCTCCCTTGCGCTTTTAACAATGTATGATATAATTATTTAATAAATATTGCAGGTGGAAGTATGACAAAAAGAATCATTGCGCTTATTTTGCTAATATTGCTTGCGCTTATGCTTTTAGGCTGCGGAGCTTCCGACGGCTCTGAGCTTAACCCCGAAGCTAAGCAGGCTGCCGACGACATAATTCAGGCTGTGAAGGAAAAGCTTGAATACGAAGCCAAGTTAGCCGCGGCTAAAGCGAAGGAAGCTGCCGCCAAAACGGTTGAGCAGAAGAAAAAGTACGCGGAGCAGGCAAAGGAATATCAGGAAAAGATAGACGAGCTGAAATCAAGGATTGACGCGCTTGAGGAGGCTTTCAACAAGTTCAAGGACATTTTATCCCCTGCGCAGTGGCTTCAAATTTATAACTACTTCACCAGCCAATATAAGAAAATATTAGGTGGATAAGTATATGAAAAAAATTATAGTATTTATTCTGATAATAGCTATGCTCAGCTTTTTCGGGTGCAGCAGCAAGGAGCTTTCACCTGAAGAAGCGCTGCGAACAGTAAATGAGAACAGCTTTATGTCTTTTCCGCTGAAAACTCCCGAGGGCGAGCTTGACACTAAGGACTTCACGCGTGAGGAGGCCGTACCCGGCTACAGACTGTATCGCGACGAGCGCACCTTCGTTCAGGTTTCGGGGAATCCGCCGTCAAGCAACGAGCTTATGGTAACGCGCTTCTCAACCACCTCTCCACGATATAATGTGCTGGGAATAGAGGTCGGTTCTTCTTTCTCAGAGGCATATTATACGCTTATGGAATTTGGATTCAACGAGCCCATAGTTATTGGGGGCGAATTCATGCAGTCGCGCGGCGGGGATATTCTCATAGATGTTTACGGAAACGATAACAACGAGATTACAAAGGTCGAGGTGTACTTTACATTCTATCTTGACTATATAGTGCTTCCGACTGCGGCGCCGGCTAATACCGGTGAGTGATAGTGCGGAGTTGACGCGCGGTGCGCATGAATACACGGCGTTCCGCTGAATGAAGGCAACAGCAAAGCGGTTAAACGAA
>FZPS01000220.1_pt274 | contig 13700 bp, 15 predicted proteins | sample 1817821 | NCBI WGS metagenome assembly FZPS01 (sample SAMEA104158645, study PRJEB21678) | metagenome | place: Germany | collected 2015-04-21 | reverse complement strand
GGATCATGGGGGAAAAATTCATTGTCACACAATCTTTCAACTGGCGATCTCTTAAATGTTAAGACAGTTGCCAAACGTCGCAACCGTCCTCAATGGATTCGCCTACCAGAAAAAACTTACTACGAAAAAAATGCCATTTCTTACTTGCAAGATGAATACGAACCAATGCAACGCGCTTTGATTGTTGCAGACCCAGGTATGGTTCAATTTGGTTTTGTTGATACTGTTCTTGCTCAATTGGCATTGCGTGATGAAAAAGTTGCGACATCAATTTACGGTACAATCAAACCAGACCCAACACTTGGTCAAACGATTGAAATTGCTAAACAAATGCGTGATTTCAAACCAGACACAGTTATCGCAGTCGGTGGTGGTTCTGCTCTTGATGCAGCTAAAATTGCACGTTACATCTATGAATACTCACTTGATCAAGAAGCTGATTTCCTCGACAGCTATGAGAACGTCAGCGAACTCTTCTTACGTTTGCAACAAAAATTCATTGATATCCGTAAACGTATCGTAAAATTCAAACATCAAACAGCAACTCGTCTCTTCTGTATCCCAACAACATCTGGTACAGGTTCAGAAGTAACACCTTACGCTGTTATTACTGATGATCATACTCACGTTAAATATCCATTGACTGACTATGAATTGACACCACAAGTTGCTATCGTAGACCCAGAATTTGTTATGACAGTGCCAAAACGCACAGTTGCTCTATCTGGTCTTGATACTTTGTCACATGCCCTTGAAGCTTATGTTTCAGTTATGGCATCTGATTTGACTCGTCCATGGTCACTTGAAGCTATCAAGTTGGTTATCGAAAACTTGGAAGATTCATATAACTATGATCCTAAACACCCAACACTTCGTGGTGAACAAGCGCGTGAAAATATGCACTACGCAGCAACACTTGCTGGTATGGCCTTCTCAAATGCCTTCCTAGGTATTAACCACTCAATCGCACACAAAACTGGTGGTGAATTTGGCCTTCCTCACGGTTTAGCTATCTCAATTGCTATGCAACACGTTATCCGCTACAACGGTGTGGCTGGAAATGTGAAACGTTCAGTCTTCCCACGTTATGAAGAATATCGTGCACAACGTGATTACGCTGATATTGCTCGTAGCCTTGGTCTTCAAGGTAAAGATGATGCAGCATTAGTAGAAGCACTTTGCCAACGTATTGATGCTTTGATGAAAGCCGTTGATGTTGACCCTCGTCTTTCTGCTAACGGTGTTACAAAAGAAGCCTTTGATGCAGCTGTTGATAAATTGGCATCACTTGCTTACGATGACCAATGTACACCTGCTAACCCACGTCAACCTTACATTGCTGAGTTGAAACAATTGTTGATTGACATGTTCTAATAATCATTAAAACGCACAGTATTATTTGACAGAAAAGCCTTCTATTTGGAAGGCTTTTTAGTTTGATGAAATCATTGACTTTTTAATTTTCGCACACGAGAAATTATGATAGAATGGTGGTGTAAAAAAGCAGATTTTTTAAATAAAGGCATAAAAAGGAGAATGTTATGATTGGGTCATTAATTGTTGGTGCGCTTATTGGGATAATAGCAGGAGCTATTACGAAAAAAGGTGAATCAATGGGATGTATTTATAATATTTTTGCAGGACTTGTTGGTTCATTTGTTGGTCAAACTTTATTTGGTTCTTGGGGGCCAAGTTTGGCAGGTATGGCTATTTTACCATCTATTCTTGGTGCGATTATTGTCATTGCTGTGGTGGATTTATTATTTAGATGATAGATGTCAAAAGATATAACAGAGTAGCTATTTCGAGATAGCTACTTTTTTTGCGCTTTCGGTCTTAGAGCTCTGCTATTTCCTATAAAATGTGATAAAATAATGGAGATACGTGGTTTTATGCAAAGACGAGTTTATAAGTCTTTTACAGACTGGTTTTTGTAGAAAACAGACGTATCAAAATAAAATGTTAGAGGAATAAAAATGTCAAAACAAACTTTTGAAACGACTTTTGCAGGTCGTCCATTTGTTGTTGAAATTGGTCAAGTTGCTAAACAAGCTAATGGCGCTGCAGTAATTCGTTACGGTGAATCAACTGTTCTTAGTGCAGCTGTCATGTCTAAAAAAATGTCAACTGGTGACTTCTTCCCACTTCAAGTAAACTACGAAGAAAAAATGTATGCTGCTGGGAAATTCCCAGGTGGTTTCAACAAACGTGAAGGTCGTCCGACAACTGATGCGACATTGACAGCTCGCTTGATTGACCGTCCAATTCGTCCAATGTTTGCTGAAGGTTTCCGTAACGAAGTTCAAGTAATTAATACCGTTCTTTCTTATGATGAAGATGCTAGCGCACCAATGGCAGCCATGTTTGGTAGCTCACTTGCTTTGTCTATTTCAGACATTCCATTTAACGGACCAATCGCAGGGGTTCAAGTGGCTTATATCGATGGTGAATTTATCATCAACCCATCAGCAGAACAAAAAGAAGCATCACTTCTTGAATTGACTGTTGCTGGTACAAAAGAAGCTATCAACATGGTTGAATCTGGTGCTAAAGAATTGTCAGAAGACATTATGCTTGAAGCTCTTCTTAAAGGACATGAAGCTGTTCAAGAATTGATTGCCTTCCAAGAAGAAATCGTTGCAGCTGTTGGTAAAGAAAAAGCAGAAGTTGAATTGCTTCAAGTTGACCCAGAATTGCAAGCTGAAATCATTGCAGCCTACAATGCTGACCTTCAAAAAGCTGTTCAAGTCGAAGAGAAAAAAGCGCGTGAAGCAGCAACTGAAGCTGTCAAAGAAGAAGTAACTGCTGTTTACGAAGAACGCTACGCAGATGATGAAAACTATGAAACAATCATGCGTGACGTGGCTGAAATTCTTGAACAAATGGAACATGCCGAAGTTCGTCGCTTGATTACAGAAGATAAAATCCGTCCTGATGGTCGTCGTGTTGACGAAATTCGTCCATTGGATGCTGAAATTGATTTCTTGCCAAAAATTCACGGTTCAGGTCTATTTACACGTGGACAAACTCAAGTCTTGTCAGTTTTGACACTTGCTCCAATGGGTGAAACACAAATCGTTGATGGACTTGGTGATGAGTACAAGAAACGTTTCTTGCACCACTACAATTTCCCACAATTCTCTGTTGGTGAAACTGGACGTTACGGTGCGCCAGGCCGTCGTGAAATTGGTCACGGTGCTCTCGGTGAACGTGCTCTTGCGCAAGTTCTTCCAAGCCTTGAAGAATTCCCGTATGCTATCCGTCTTGTAGCTGAAGTTTTGGAATCAAACGGTTCATCTTCACAAGCTTCAATCTGTGCAGGTACCCTCGCGCTTATGGCTGGTGGTGTGCCAATTAAAGCACCTGTTGCTGGTATCGCTATGGGATTGATTTCAGACGGTAGCAACTACACAATCTTGACAGATATCCAAGGCCTTGAAGACCACTTTGGTGACATGGACTTTAAGGTTGCAGGTACTCGTGAAGGTATCACAGCCCTTCAAATGGATATCAAGATTGAAGGTATCACACCACAAATCTTAAAAGAAGCTCTTGCTCAAGCTAAGAAAGCACGCTTTGAAATCCTTGATTTGATTGAAGCAACTATCCCAGCACCTCGTACTCACTTGGCACCAACAGCACCAAAAATTGATACAATCAAGATTGATGTTGATAAAATCAAAGTAGTTATTGGTAAAGGTGGTGAAACCATCGATAAAATTATCGAAGAAACTGGTGTTAAAATTGACATTGACGATGAAGGAAATGTTTCAATTTACTCATCAGACCAAGCAGCTATCGACCGTGCCAAAGAAATTATTGCTGGTTTAGTTCGTGAAGCTAAAGTTGGTGAAGTTTACCACGCTAAAGTTGTTCGTATTGAAAAATTCGGTGCTTTTGTTAACCTCTTTGATAAGACAGATGCCCTTGTTCACATTTCAGAAATTGCATGGACACGTACTGCTAACGTTTCTGATGTGCTTGAAGTTGGTGATGAAGTTGATGTTAAAGTTATCAAAGTTGATGATAAAGGACGTGTTGATGCATCAATGAAAGCTCTTCTTCCACGTCCACCAAGAGCTGAAAAACATGAAAAAGAACACAAAGGTCACTCACCATTTGGCGGACACTTGCGTGATCACAAAGAAAAACACGATAAAATCGACTAAACACTTTTGGGCTTGCTCATCTTTTATAAATGTGGAGTTTAACGATGACAAATTTAAATGAACTTGATATTCGTTTGCGCGCGTTTGTTAACGCACCAGACAACTTTTTAGATAGCATTGCGCTTGTCAATGCCTTGCACAACATCCCAGTTTTGGCTAGTGATCAACCTTATGCTCTTGATATTGAAGGGCAAAAGGTGACTCCTGTCTTTTCTGATAAGGAAGATTTGGAAATTTTCAAATCTGAACAAGCTAGTGCCAATGATCAAAATTGGGTTGAACGTCCAACTTTGGATGTTTTAAAAGAAGTCATTGAAAAAGGATTAACTGGAATTGTCTTTAACCTTAAGAAAACAGGCGATTTTGGCAATTCAACTATTTTCAAAAGTAGTGAATTAATCCAATTTTTGAATGCTTACACAACTATTTTGAATAAACTTATGGGTGAAGAAAACCTTGCGGCTGATACTTTGGACAAATACTACCTTGTCCCAGCCTTTGTTCACCCACGTGACGATAAAAGCTTTGACCGTATGTTCCCAACAATGTCTACACCAGAAGGTAAAAGCTATGTTCCAGCCTTTTCAAATCTTCAAAGTTTTGCTAAATGGTATAATCACAAAGATTTTGGAACACCATTTCGCAATGCTCAAGGAAGTATTTTGACATGGCGTTTGGCTGATATTTATCAACCTGGACACGGTGAAAACGACATTGACGAAACGGTCGGAGTTGCCATTAATCCCTTTGATGACCAACAAATTCTTGTTGATTGGTCTGAAATCGACGAAGACGAATAAAAGAAAGGAGAAGATATGGGTTGGTGGAAAGAAACCATTGATATTGTAAAGAAAAACGATCCAGCGGCTCGTAGCTCTCTGGAGATTATACTAACTTACCCTGGTGTCAAAGCCTTGGCTGCGCATCGTATCTCACATTTCTTGTGGAAACATGGCTTGAAATTATTAGCGCGCATGCATAGCCAATTCTGGCGCTTTTGGACACAAATTGAAATTCACCCAGGAGCTGAAATTGCTGAGGGTGTCTTTATCGACCATGGTTCTGGTCTTGTTATTGGTGAAACAGCAATTGTAGAAAAAGGAGTTATGCTTTATCATGGTGTGACTCTTGGTGGAACGGGTAAGGATGTCGGGAAACGTCACCCAACCGTTCGCGAAGGAGCACTTGTTTCAGCGCACGCACAGGTTATTGGACCAATCGAAATTGGAAAAAATTCCAAAGTCGGTGCGGCAGCTGTCGTTGTATCGGATGTTCCAGCAGATGTAACAGTGGTCGGAGTACCAGCGAAAGTTGTTCGTGTTCATGGTAAAAAAGATGAAAATGCCATTCATGACCTTGAAGAACACCGTGAGTACTATACTTCAAAACTTGAAGCAGCTTGCTACGAAAGTTTACATTCATCAAAACTTTAATAAAAACTAAGATGAGATTGGAGGAAGGAACATGACAATTAAAATTTACGATACAATGACCAGAAGTCTTCGTGACTTTGTCCCAATTACCGAAAATACAGTCAATATGTATGTTTGTGGACCAACAGTTTACAACTATATTCATATTGGGAATGCTCGAAGCGTCGTTGCTTTTGACACCATTCGCCGTTATTTTGAATACCGTGGCTACAAAGTAAATTATATTTCTAACTTTACTGACGTTGATGATAAAATCATCAAAGGTGCGGCAGCAGCTGGCATGGACACAAAGGCATTTTCTGATAAATTCATTGCAGCCTTTATGGAAGATGTCAAAGAACTCGGTGTAGAACCAGCAACAAAAAATCCACGTGTTATTGATTACATGGATGAAATTATTGCTTTTGTCAAAGACCTTGTGGACAAAGGTTTTGCTTATGAAGCGAATGGTGATGTGTATTTCCGCGTGGTTAAAAGCAAAAACTATGCTAAATTAGCCAATAAAACTTTGGAAGACCTTGAAGTTGGTGCTAGTGGTCGTGTTGATGGCGAAGGTGACATCAAAGAAAATCCACTTGATTTTGCACTTTGGAAAGCTGCTAAGCCTGGTGAAGTTTCTTGGCAAAGTCCGTGGGGACAAGGTCGTCCAGGCTGGCACATTGAATGTTCAGTAATGGCGACAAGTATCTTGGGTGATACCATTGATATTCATGGTGGTGGAGCTGATTTGGAATTTCCACACCACACTAATGAAATTGCTCAATCAGAAGCCAAAACTGGAAAAACATTTGCTAATTACTGGATGCACAATGGTTTTGTCAATGTTGACAATGAAAAAATGTCAAAATCTCTTGGCAACTTTGTGACAGTTCACGATATGTTGAAAACTGTTGATGGTCAAGTGCTTCGTTTCTTCCTTGCGACACAACAATATCGCAAACCTGTCAACTTTACCGAAAAAGCTGTTCACGATGCATCTGTTAACCTTAAGTATTTGAAAAATACCTTTACCTTGCCACTTGGAGAAGCTGTTGATGCAGCTGAACTTGCAAAATTCAAAGCTGATTTTGAAGCAGCGATGGATGATGATTTTAACACAGCAAATGGTATTACAGTTGTCTTTGACATGGCGAAATGGATTAATTCAGGGAATTATGACCAAGTAACCAAAGATACTTTTGCTAAAATGCTTGCTGTATTTGGTATTGTTTTTGAAGAAGAAGTGCTTGATGCGGATATCGAAGCATTGATTGAAAAACGCCAAGAAGCCCGTGCAAATCGTGATTTTGCAACAGCAGATGCTATTCGTGATCAGCTAGCAGCTCAAGGTATCAAATTGCTTGATACTAAAGATGGTGTGAGGTGGACACGTGACTAAGGTAGATGTCAATCTTATTAATGGTATTGCCCTTGCTTTTGAAGGAGATGCCATTTATTCGACTTATATTCGTAAACACTTGATTTTTCAAGGTATGACAAAACCTAATCAATTGCACCGCAAAGCAACGATGTATGTTTCAGCCAAAGCTCAAGCAATGCTGATTAATATGATGTTAGAAGCGCAGCTATTGACGGAAAAAGAAGAAGAAATCTATAAGCGCGGTCGCAATACAAATAGTCATACCAAAGCTAAAAATGCTGACGTTGTGACTTACCGCATGTCAACAGGTTTTGAAGCTGTCATGGGCTATCTTCACATGACTGAGCAGATTGATCGTCTCGAAGAGCTTATTGATTGGTGTATTCAAGCTGTTGAAAAAATCGAAGATTAAACTAAAAAATAAAAATAGCCAGTTCTCGCATGAGAGCTGGTTTTCATGTTATAATAACACTATGAAGAACAAAGAATTTAATGATCAAAATGACATCGTTTATGGTGTACATGCAGTAACAGAAGCCCTTCAAGCTAATACAGGAAATAAACTCTACATTCAAGACGACTTGCGTGGAAAAAATGTTGATAAAATCAAAAGCTTAGCCACAGAGAAAAAAGTCTCTATTTCTTGGACACCTAAAAAAACGCTTAGTGACATGACAAATGGTGCCGTTCACCAAGGTTTTGTTTTACGCGTTTCAGAATTTGCTTATGCTGAATTAGATACCATTTTAGAAAAAGCTGCGCAGGAAGAAAATCCACTGATTCTAATTTTGGATGGACTCAACGACCCGCATAATTTTGGCTCAATTTTGCGAACAGCTGACGCAACAAATGTCACTGGTGTGATTATTCCAAAACATCGTGCGGTTGGTGTGACACCTGTGGTTGCTAAAACATCAACTGGCGCTGTCGAACATGTTCCGATTGCTCGTGTGACAAACCTCAGCCAAACGCTTGATAAATTGAAAGAACAAGGTTTCTGGGTATTTGGTACAGATATGAACGGAACACCATCACACAAATGGAATACAGCTGGCAAACTAGCCCTAATCATTGGTAATGAAGGAAAAGGCATTTCGCCAAACATCAAAAAACAAGTGGATGAAATGATTACGATTCCGATGAACGGTCACGTTCAAAGTTTAAATGCTAGTGTGGCAGCAGCGGTATTGATGTACGAAGTTTTCCGTCATAAAGTGGATTAATTTTTGTAAGACTTGATGAGCCATCTGTGAAAGGACTAAAAAATGAAGAAAAGAATCCTCTTAGTTGATGGTTATAACATGATTGCCTTTTGGCAGGAAACACGTCAACTCTTTAAGACAAATCGATTAGATGAAGCACGCAATATTTTACTGCGTAAGCTCAATAACTATGCTCATTTTGAAAATCTGGATATTATCTGTGTCTTTGATGCTCAGTACGTTCCAGGATTGCGTCAACGTTATGACCAATATAAAATCCAAGTAATTTTCACCGAAGAAGATGAAACAGCTGATTCTTATATTGAACGTACAGCAGCTGAGCTAAATACACCACGCCATCTTGTGGAAGTTGCAACCAGTGATTTAAATGAACAATGGACTGTCTTCTCGCAAGGTGCCCTTCGGGTATCAGCTCGTGAATTGGAGCAGCGCGTAAATACGGTTAAATCAGACTTGGACAAAATGTCAAAGCACATTGATTTAACCACACCAAAACTCAGTCCGTGGAATGATGGACAGATGGATAAATTAAAACAATTACTTGATGATATTTAAAACATCAAAGGACTTTTTTTAAAGGAGCTCGCTAATTGCGGGCTTTTTTGTTATAATGGAAAAGAATTCATTTGATTATCAAAGTATTTTTGGTGACAATGATTGATAACACTGAACGTATGATTGTTTTTATAGTAAAGGGAGAATTATGACTTTTAAATTACTAACGGATTCAACAGCAGACTTAGATGAAAATTGGGCAACTGCTCATGATGTTGAAATCCTAGGACTAACCATTCAATTAGACGGGGAAATCTATGAAACGGTTGGTCCAAATCGTTTGACTAGTGAAAAATTACTAGAAAGCATGAAAAATGGTGGTAAACCAACGACTAGTCAAGTTAATGTGGGACAATTTGAAGAAAGTTTCCGTCGTCATGCACAAAATGGTGATGCGGTGCTTTACCTAGCTTTTTCCTCTGTCTTATCAGGAACTTACCAAAGTTCAATGATTGCGCGTGATCTTGTTTTAGAAGAATTTCCAGATGCGACTATCGAAATCGTTGATACCTTGGCAGCAGCAGGTGGAGAAGGGTATTTATCTGTCCTAGCAGCTGCAGCGCGTGATGAAGGCAAGACACTCGAAGAAACTAAAGCGATGATTATTGATATTTTGCCTCGCTTACGAACATATTTCCTAGTTGATGACCTTTATCATTTGATGCGTGGCGGTCGTTTATCAAAAACATCTGCTATCATGGGAAGTTTAGCTAATATCAAACCTCTTTTGTGGTTGGATAAAACAGGAAAATTAGTTCCTCTAGCTAAAATTCGTGGCCGCAAAAAAGCACTAAAAGAAGTTGTTTCTCAAGCGACCAAATCTATCGCTCATAGAACAGCTGTTGTCGCTTATGCCAATGATTTAGAAGGGGCTGAAAGCTTGAAAGAATCATTGCTCGAACATGACATGATTGATGATGTTCTCATTATGCCATTAGGCCCGGTTATCTCAGCTCACGTAGGACCTGGAACACTAGCCGTCTTTACAATCGGAAAAGAAGCACGATAAAATCAAAAAAGTGGACTTAGTCTGCTTTTTTTGTAAAACATAATGACGGTGGTATTTAATATTTGAATTGGAGTGAGGGAAGATGGTTGTAGCTATTGAGACGGTTGGTTTGTGTCTGTTCTTTTTTATCTTGTGCTTTTTAGGGACAGGAACTGATGATAAAAATTTAAAAAGTTTTTCATCGTATCCAGATGAAGTTCAGACTTTGATAAGAAATAATGAGGATTATCGAGCAAAAGTTAAAACAACTAATAAGTGTGTGGCATTCTTGCTAAATTTTTTAATCTTTTTGGTAATATTATTTATTTTGGGAATAGCTATTAGAAAGCCAAACTTTTTACATAATTTCATTTGTTTAAGCATTATAGGACAAGGATTGAATTTGTTTGATTTACTTGTGATTGATTTAATTTGGTGGAGACGTACAAAACGCATTCGTTTTACAAAAATCCCTGAAAAAGACTTATATCAGAATCCTAGAAAACATATAGAATCATTTACAAGAGCTTTTGTGATGTATCTTCTAATTGCCGTAATAGATGGTTATTTGCTGCAATTTTTGTAACGTCAAATTGCTAAATGGGATATGTCAAAGAGTTTTGCTATGATGTCAAAAGGTATTTGCTAGTATTCAAATGAAAAAAAGAGGATAATTTTGGTGAAAGGTGGAAAAAATGAATATCAGTGAATTACGAAAACAATATCAGATGAGTCAAGATGATTTTGCCAATATTTTTCATGTATCAAGGCAGACTGTATCAAATTGGGAAAATGGGAAAAGCTATCCAGATGTAGAAATGCTGGTTAAAATTAGTGATTATTTTGGCATCTCTGTTGACCAATTAATTAAAAAAGAAACTATACCAAGTGTAGCAAAAAATTCTGAGAAGCAGAAGAAACTGTGGCCAATGCTTGCTGTGATTGCCACAGTGGTTTGCCTTATCGGAGCATTCTTTTTGTACAACTATAATGCAGAACACTCAGTTAAGTTTTCAATGAAAAAAGATAAGACTTATGGTCAAAGTGCAACTAGCCAAAAAACTTTAGAAGTTGCTAAAGGTTATTTCACATTGCCAGAAGATGAAAAGTTGAATCTTAAAGTAAATGGCATGACAGATGATGGAGATTTACATTTAAGTATTGTTGATGAAAATAACAAGTGTTGCTATCAACTTGATGGCGATGAATTAAAAGATAGCCAAAAACTTTACTTTAAAAAAGGGTCTTATAAAGTTCAAATCACTGCTGACAATTATCACGAGAAGGTTGTTAGTCTGGACTATGATGTTCGTGTTAAGGGGTAGATTTCACAATAGTTATAACCAGTCATAAAAAAATTCAATACCCACAATTTGCCTTCTTCCTTGATAGAAGTGATATAATTTTAAAAAATCAAGGGAGGTAGATTGATGACTTTATCGTATGCTGTACTTGGAAGTGGTGCGATGGGACTACGCTTTGGCCTATTGCTGAAGGAACATTTGAAAGCTCAAGTTGATTTTATCGATACTTGGCAAGAACAAGTTGATACAATTCAAAAACAAGGTGGTGTCTACCAGTCACGTGATGGCAAGAATCGTCATTTGGTTCCAATTGATATTTATCTACCAGAAAACTATCGTGGAAAACCAGATGTCTTGATTATTTTTGACAAACAAATGCATCTGCAAGAATTATTGGAGCGAAGCAAACACTTCTTCAATAGTAGCCAGTATGTTTTTACGGGAATGAACGGCATGGGACATATTGAAAAAATTAATCAATATTTCGCACCTGAAAAAGTTTTAGCAGGAACTTGTTTAATTGGGACAGTTTTAAAAGCAGCAGGAGATGTCGATTTTATCGGAAGGGCTGGCGCAGGTTCGATTAATTTAGCTGCACAGTCCGGTTATGTCGATAGCGTTCAAAAGCAGATTATTGCTGATTTTAGTGCATCAAATCTTAATCCAAATCTGACGGATAATTTTTTAGGAACTCTTTATACAAAGGTAGTTTTCAATTCTGTGATTAATACAATTTGTACTCTTTTTGAAATCCGAATGGGTCAATTTATTGATTATCAGGGAGCAGAGAAACTGGGGAGACAACTAATCGATGAAGCGTATGAAGTCGCAGAGTTAGCTGGAATAAAGCCACTTGGCAGTCGTAAGCAAGAATGGGAGACTATTCGATATGTTAGTGCAGAAACGAGTCCTCTTCATTACCCATCAATGTATCAAGATATGAGCAAAGGGCGTCAGACAGAAGTAGATTATATTAATGGCTATATTTATGAGTTGGGCTTAGCAAACGGCTACCAAGCCAAGACACATGACTTCTTGCGTCACCTAGTTCATCTAGCTGAAAACACGCGAAAATACCGCTAAGCGTTTTCTTTTAAAAAGACGAAAAAACTTAGAAAAGATTAGTCATAACTGTTGACTTACTACCACTTTTTTTGGTATTATAATAAACGGTATTGTTTACCCCATTTGTAAGGCCCCGGAACCTTTCAAATAACTCGTGGACCGGAACATCCACACTTTGTAAACAAAAACGAATTCGTATAGGAGAACTCATGAACAAAACAACATTCATGGCTAAACCAGGCCAAGTTGAACGTAAATGGTACGTTGTTGACGCAACAGATGTACCTCTTGGACGTCTTTCTGCAGTAGTTGCTAGCGTACTTCGCGGAAAAAACAAACCAACATTCACACCACACACTGATACAGGTGACTTCGTTATCGTTATCAATGCTGAAAAAGTTAAATTAACTGGTAAAAAAGCAACTGATAAAATCTACTACACTCACTCAATGTATCCAGGTGGATTGAAACAAATCTCAGCAGGTGAACTTCGTTCTAAAAATGCTGTTCGCTTGATTGAAAAATCAGTTAAAGGCATGCTTCCACACAACACTCTTGGACGTGCACAAGGCATGAAATTGAAAGTCTTCGTAGGTAGCGAACACACACACGCTGCTCAACAACCAGAAGTACTTGATATTAAAGGACTTATCTAAGAGAGAAAGGAGCATCTATTAAATGGCACAAGCACAATACACAGGTACTGGTCGTCGTAAAAACGCTGTTGCACGCGTACGTTTGGTCCCAGGTACTGGTAAAATCACAGTTAACAAAAAAGATGTAGAAGAATACATCCCACATGCTGACCTTCGTCTTGTTATTAACCAACCATTCGCAGTTACTTCAACTGTAGGTTCATACGACGTTTTCGTTAACGTTGTAGGTGGTGGTTACGCAGGTCAATCAGGAGCTATCCGTCACGGTATCGCTCGCGCATTGCTTCAAGTAGACCCAGATTTCCGTGATTCATTGAAACGCGCTGGTCTTCTTACACGTGATGCACGTATGGTTGAACGTAAAAAACCAGGTCTTAAAAAAGCTCGTAAAGCTTCACAATTCTCAAAACGTTAATCCGTTTTCCAGATTTGTACAAAAGAACACTCTTTGGAGTGTTCTTTTTTTGCTTTTGAAAAAATTGTTGGAGCAGAATTTTAGAAAGGGACTCAGAATGCAGTCATGTGCCTCTTAAAATGCCTGAAAGAGTCTGAGTGCCCTATAAAAGGGAAAAATGATAGAAGGTGATTTGATGCTTAAATAGAGCCTGTGAGAGCGTCTGCTAGAATAAATCAAAAAAAGTTAAAAAACCTGTTGACAGAGAAAATGAAGTTTAGTATACTAAATAAGCTGTTGTTTGAGGCAGCAAACATTTCAGAAGGCTTTAAAAAAACTTAAAAAAAGTTCTTGACAAAGCGTGATAGAAATGATAAACTAATATAGCTGTTGTTTGAGAGGACAGCGGCAACAAGTTTGAAACAAAGTTGAAAAAAACTTGAAAAAAGGTATTGACAACGAGTTTCAAATTTGATAGAATATAGAAGTTGTCTCTGATGAGACAAAGACCTTTGAAAACTGAACAATACGAACCAAACGTGCGGGTTACGGA
>FZPS01000062.1_pt2435 | contig 13704 bp, 12 predicted proteins | sample 1817821 | NCBI WGS metagenome assembly FZPS01 (sample SAMEA104158645, study PRJEB21678) | metagenome | place: Germany | collected 2015-04-21 | reverse complement strand
GTCCCGTTCATGTAATAATAGTGCTGAAAGTCCCATTGGCAACTGGATATATGACTTGGTTGACAAGAGTGAACGTATATCTCAAACATTTAAGTTCAACTACTGCAGCTGCAGTTCCTTTCCCGGCATTTATAATTATTATATAAGGGTTATACCGGTTTATATCAGAAATTGTTCAGTTCTGATAACAAACTGCCATATAGATGCTTTCGCCCAATCGAAATAGGAGGTAACTTCTACATATTATAAATCCCTATCCCATAATTTTTCGGGATATAATCCATCTCTTTTAAGTTTTGCTATAGCTTTAACAACTCTTTCCTTGTCTTCTTTATATGTTATACCATACCATTTGTCCGGGGTTCTTAATACCTTTACTCTCCCTTTACCCTCTTTGAGTATATTCCCGACAGCTTCAGGAAGGAAGAATTCTGCTTTTAAGGGATTAGCCTCAAGTTTTTCAGACAAAAATTTCTCAAATCTGCTTTCCAGCTCTCCTAAGAAGCTGTGTGTGAATCCCCACATATTCATGGAGACAATACTGCCCTTAGGGATTGAAATCCATGTTTTTTCGCCATCTTCGGTATATTCAGCTCCTTCACCGGCTTTTCTGATATGGACTCTTTCTTCAATACCTGTAAGAAAATCTTCTTGATCCAAAGTGCATACGCCTCTGGATACATAGCCGTTCTCAGTTAGGGTGTTTTCAATAATATAACCCACCATGGCATAGTTGTATTTTTCATCGTCCACCGCTTTTTCAAGGAAATTATAGATAACCGAAAAAGCGCATCTGCCGTAATAATCATCTGCATTTATTACTGCAAAAGGACCTTCCACCTTGCCTAAACAGGACAACACCGCATGTCCGGTACCCCAGGGTTTAATCCTGCCGGTGGGTACAGTATACCCTTCAGGTATATTATTAAGATCCTGGTATACATATTCAACCTCAACAAATGATGAGACCCGGTCCCCGATATTTTCTCTGAAAACTGCCTCATTTTCTTTCTTAATAATGAAATAAATCTTTTTAAACCCGGCTTTTACTGCATCAAATATTGAAAAATCTATTATCATATGGCCTTTGTCGTCAATTGGTTCTATCTGCTTTAACCCACCAAACCTACTGCCCATCCCGGCTGCCATAATAACTAAAACTGGTTTATTCATTTAAACCTCCATATACCTTATAAAATCACAATATTTTTTTCTTATTATTATACAATGTATTATAACATACATAACTGCAAAAGCAGGAAATGCGGTAATACAGATACATTATTGATTTGATATTGGCTATTGCAAGATAAAGTAAGACTGCTCAGTTATTATATGCATTTTAAACATAGCCCAATTTTATACATATAAATTTCTCTCTCGATTATAGAAATTATGCTGTTCTATTTTTTATCCTGGTGCGACTGATGGCCTTCTCAATCTCAACTGCCGGTATTATCAGCAAGGCTATCCCGATTGCTTCTATAAAATTAACTAGTGAGAGAGCTGCAAGTTTAAAAACAGTATTTAGACCCGGTACATAAATGACTGTCATTGTAAGAATGAATGATAATATCATAGCTAACAGTAAATATTTATTATGCGATTTAATAGCAAATAAAGAATTAATGCTTGATCTTAAGTTTAATGAGTGAAAAATCTCACATAGTGATAAGGTAAGAAACGCCATAGTCATTGCGGTAATCTGCCTGAGATCATGGGTTGTATAGTTTCGGGAATATCCAATTAAAAAGGAAATCAAGGTCAGGGCGGCTATTATCACACCCTGATATATAATTCTGAATCCAAGGTTATTAGCAAATATGCCTTCCTTTGGATCACGGGGAGGTTTTTTCATAATATCACTTTCAGCATCTTCCATACCCAGACCTATTGCAGGGAAGGTATCAGTAATCAGGTTAATCCAAAGAATATGGATAGGAGAAAACAGTCTGAGATTCATTAATGTTGCTGCAAATATTGCTACCACTTCACTCAGGTTGGAACTTAAAAGAAACTGTATAGATTTGCGGATATTCTCATATATTCTACGTCCTTCTTCCACTGCGTAGACAATTGTAGCGAAGTTGTCATCAGCCAGAACCATATCCGAGACACTCTTGCTGACATCAGTTCCTGTAATTCCCATACCGACGCCTATATCGGCAGACTTTAAAGCGGGTGCATCGTTTACTCCGTCCCCAGTCATAGCAGTAATTTTGCCATGTTTTTTCCATGTGTTTACTATTCTAACTTTGTGCTCAGGCTGAACACGAGCATACACAGAATAACTCACTATATCGGCTTCAAGATCCTCGTCTGACATCTTGGAAAGTTCTGCACCTGTTATAGCCTGATTTTCATCGGTTATGATTCCCAGCTCTTTTGCGATTGCAACAGCCGTATCCTTGTGATCTCCGGTTATCATAACAGGTCTTATTCCTGCAGACTTGCATTCTTCTATTGCCGCTTTCGCTTCAGGCCGAACAGGATCAATCATTCCCGTCAGACCAATAAAAATCAGTTCTTTTTCAAGATTCTCCGGTGACGTATCCTTCGGGGGATTCTCCCAATATCTCATGGCCGCCCCCAGAACCCGCAGAGCCTTTTTAGCCATTGCTTTATTCTGATCTAATATATTATTCCTGATTTCATCTGCTAAAGGAATGTCCCCCTGCTGGGTAAGAATATGTTTACACCTTCTTAACAGCTCATCAGGCGCTCCTTTAGTATATTGTATAAATCCTTTTTCGGTCCTGTGAACAGTAGACATCATTTTTCTGTCAGAGTCGAATGGTGCCTCTGATACACGGGGTAATCTTTTTTCTAACTCGTTTTTATCCTTGCCGGCATCAAGAGCGAATCTTACCAATGCTGTTTCAGTAGGCTCTCCTACAATGGTATTATCGTTTTCAGAAATTGAAGCGTCGTTGCACAGTGCCATGGATATCGCAAGCTGTTCCTCATCCCCATAAATATCCATCACCGTCATTTTGTTTTGAGTTAATGTTCCTGTTTTATCAGAACAGATAATCTGAGTGCATCCCAGTGTTTCCACCGCCGTAAGCCTTCTGATTATAGCATTTCGTTTTGACATTTTTGTAACGCCGATAGACAGAACCACTGTAACAACAGCTGCAAGACCTTCCGGAATAGCTGCCACAGCTATGCTTATAGCCAGCATAAACACTTCCAGAACATGTCCGCCGCTAAATCCTCCATTTTTAAGCACACCGTAGATGAATATTAAAATGCTTATCCCTAAAACACCGACACTTAATACTTTACTTAATGAGGCAAGTTTTTTCTGAAGAGGAGTTTTTTCATTTTCGGAACGGGCTATGATTCCCGCAATTTTGCCCATTTCAGTAGACATCCCCGTACCCACTACCACACATTCACCCCGTCCATATACGGTATTCGTGCCCATATAGACCATATTAGCCCTGTCTCCTAAGGGTATGTCTTGATTTTTTTTCGATGTCAAGACCTTGCTTGTTTTTTCAGCAGGCACAGATTCGCCGGTAAGCGAGGCCTCCTCCACCTTCAGACTGGATTCATGGATAATACGCATATCCGCCGGGATAGCATCCCCTGCTTCCAAAATAACGATATCACCGGGGACTATGTCTTCCGACTTAATCTGCAAAACCTGGCCGTTTCTTCTTACTTTCGAATAGGGTGATGACATTTGTTGAAGAGCTTCAATAGCCTTTTCAGCCTTACCCTCCTGGATTACTCCCAATACAGAATTAAGAATAACTACGGACAAAATAATAATCATATCAGCAATTTCGCCCACAGCTCCGGATATAACAGCTGCTGAAATAAGGACAATTACCATGGGATCTGCCAACTGACCAATCAAACGGGCTATAAGAGATTTTTTCTTTCCTGCAGCCAGTTTATTTTTACCATACTGATTCAATCTTGCTGAAGCCTGTGATGCATCAAGGCCATCAAGAGAGGTCTTTTGCTGTTCCAGCACGGTATCGATGCTGTTAAAATAATACTGCATATAGGCAAAGTCCCCTTTCTGAATACAAATAGCCAAATCGACATCATTTAACTGATATAATACCTTGCCATAATATAAAAAAGCATTCATTTCAAAGTATAAACCACTTTTATGATTGCTTATTCTACATTGTTAAATTCCTGCGGAAAGCTTAACGATTATTAAATTGATAAGATTTTTAAACATAATTATATGGGTATATATATCCCTGACAAGATTTTCGAAACAGACAAAAAAAGACAGTATATTGCATTGTGTAAAGATAATGGAATATAGAATCAATTTAAAAAGGACCGGTCTTTACGCCTAAGAGACCTGTAAAAAAATAACCTTGAGACACTATTTCCTTTTATGGGAATTGTAAAAAGGCTATCCATTCAATAATCTTTGCATAGCTACCTTAGCATAATCGGTAAATGTTTGATTTATAAGGGCATAGCCCCTTTCATTTGGATGTATGCCGTCTTCACAGAGATAATTATAATAATCACGCTTTAACAGGAAAGGCAGGCGCACGTCGATAAAACTACATGAAAGACTTTGGGCAAGGTTAACAATTGCCATGCTATAGGATTCATGATGACGATAAATCAGCTCTTTATCTCCCAACCATTTTAATATTGCGGTAGAATCAAGACCTCGGGATATCCAGTTAAAGTACCTGCCTGAATGAATAGGAGGAAGATTTACCAATATTGGTTTTATACCATGTTGCCGGAGAGCCTGCACCATATCAGTAATACATTCTTTAAAGACAGAAAGAGGTGTATTTGGTGTGTGTTCCTTATCGGGTGCTGCAGCCACTTCAGCCCAATTAAAATCACAGTCATTTCCCCCGAATTCTATAATTGCAGCCTCAGCGTCTATTCCTTTTTCCAAAGCCTTTAACATAAGTTTTTTTGCCTTAGGTGCTGTCATACCGAACTTTGAGTTGTTTTTGACATCCACCCCCAACCCGGTGATCTTTTTCATTAAATGACTATTCTCAAGACGTCTGTATTTTTTTCGAATTTCATCATAAATGACACCTTTTAATACTGAATCTCCCCATATCTCAACTCGTTTTATAATATTTATCATAATATACGCTCCATATGTTATAACTTGGTTTATTGCTTCATCTAGTTTTCATAACTATATTATATTATCACTAATGCGATGTCAATAGTTTTTGTTACTATATTGAATAGTTTTCCCCTTTATAATATAATTACTGTAACAATTATTTTGATTTTGGGAGAATAATTATGTCATCGATTAAAGATAAACTTATCGACTGGGTAACTGAAATGGAAAACTATCGTATGCCAAATTGGAATGACCTCCCTGATATTGATCTTTATATGGATCAGGTTATTACCTACTTAGAAAAACAACTTGCTGTTTTTTCCAAGAATGAAGATGAAAAACTTATTACACCTGCCATGATTAATAATTACGTAAAAAATGAAATAATTCCCCGGCCTCTCAATAAAAAATACACCCGAGAGCATATGGCACATTTAATATCTGTTCTAAATCTAACAAATATTCTTTCACTTATGGATATAAACAGACTTATTTCCCATGAAGAATTAGATAAACCTATAAATGAATTATTCGACCAGCTTAATTCGATTCAGAATGAGGCTTTTAAGGATACAGCTCTCCGGGTAAGAGATTCACTTGAAAAACTTGATAGCGATATTGCTGATAAAGATAATGAAGAGCGGTTGAGTCTTCTTGCGCTGAAATTCTCTTTGGAAGCCAATGCAAACCGTATTGCCGCAAAAAAAATACTGGACGAAATAATGGCCTATAAAGCGCAGCAACTCCAGGAAGACGAATTAAAAGCAAACGGCAAAGATAAAGGTAAAGAAAAAAATAAGGAGAAAGACAGAAGCAAAGCCTAGATAATAATTCTGAATCCGGTTATTATATGGGTACCTTATCTTGGCAGAATAATTTTAAAACTGTTCTGTTTTCCAAGGTTAATAAATTTAACCGTTCCAATACCCTCAAAGGATTTTCGTATTCTTTCCATACCTATTCCAGACTTAATAAACCGCCTTCTCTCATCAATTGTAATAAGTCTCTGGTATAGCCATGCATTACGCCTTTCAGGCTGGCATTCTCTTATATTTAAGCAAACCTTTCTGCTCTGTGTTAATGACCCGGGATTTATAATTTCGATTGCCTTACTGGTAATGTTAATCAATACACCTCGGGATAAATCCATATAATCTCTATGTACTAAAGCATTTGCCAACGCCTCTTCAAATGCAGCAAAAGGATAGCTATCATCGTTAATTATTGTTTTTACCTTGCTTATAGCCTGATCCATCATGCTCAGAATATTGCCTGATATGATGTCGATTTTATCTTCGTTAATGATTTTTAAATAGCACTGGGGAAGATAGAATTGAGGGTTTTTACCGAAGAGCAGCAGTCCTCCGATAGTTGGACAATACTCTCCTTCGTTCTTTTGGCCAATAAAACCAAAAGCCTCTAATAAAAGTGTCTGGGATTGATCTGTATACACATTAATACTCTTGAAAAATAAATTGACTCTATCCATCTCCAGATCTTCCAATGTGGCTTGTTTTACAATTACGGTTTCAAGAGTCATAAGCCCGTTTTCCTGCATCATAGAGGCTAATTCAGCACGTCTGGCAAAATCGGTAGTAGAGCCTCTTCGTACATAGAAGGCTCCTGTTTGGAGCATTTGATGGGGTGCATGTTTGCTTTTAAAAATTGTAAGAACAGCTACAGTCTTATTCTTGATTTTAACCAAATCCAGGCTTACAGGCACCGGTGGATCTGTTCTGTGATAAATAATCTGCTGTATTCGTTCTTCAAGAGAGTTCCCGGCGTCAATACCAATAATCCGTTTAGTCTTGTCCTCAACGCCAAATATAATATAGCCTCTTCCGCCACGAGAATTGGCTATAGCCGTCACATCCTTTACAAGCTCTTTTTTCTCTCCCTCAGTTGTGAGCTTAAGTTGAGCTTTAAAGTCCATTTTCTCATTCTCTTCTCTAGACAACAGCTGCTTAAGTCTTTGAATATCCACCTGTTATGAGACTCCTCCTGCGTTTTTATTCCAGATCCAGTATAAAGGACAGGAAAACTTTATTCTGGTTATAATTCATTTAACATATCAAGTTTTTTGTAGTTCTTATCAAGATGATGACTGATATACCTGAAGGAAATATCCGAGAAAATATTCAATAATTCATCTGACAACTCAAAATTATAGACTCTGCCCTTTTGAGCGCATAAAACATACATTATCCCTTTTGCTGTCCCTATATCCACCATTACAGCTTCTGTATCTTGTTCTGAACAGTTTTCGCAGATAAAACCATTGTGTTTAAAACTGAAAAAAATCTGTTCAATATCACTGGTATTGCATGATGCACAGCTACAGACATGAGGTGGGTAACCTGTTATTTGCATTAATTTCAGAGCAAAGGCGGAAGATACCAATAGGGGCGTCCGGCCTTTTTGAAGGGCCAGAAGGCCATGAACCAAGAGATTTAATATTTCTCCTGATGATATGCTATCCTGTGCCGCATCTCCTGCCATATCAAGCATATGAGCAGCATGAGTAAAGCGGGTCAAATCGGTTGCAATATTGTAAAAATTCATCAAAACATCGCAACTGTTCATGATATAGCTTGTTCGTCCCTTAAAAATCACATATTCCCCATAAGTCAGAACTTGCGTCCCGTAGGATGAACGACCGCTTTTTTTGGCGTTTCTTGCCAGAACACTTATTTTGCCGTGATTTTCGGTAATAAGGGTAAGCATTTTATGGCTGTCATTATAGGACACTTCTTTTATCACAAGACCCTTTATCTTAATTATGCTCATTTTTAAATTGCCCTGCTACTCCTTCTTGTACCCAAGTTCATTCAACATAAAATCACTGTTACGCCAATCATCTTTGACCTTGACCCAAAGCTGTAAAAATACTTTGGAGCCAAATAGCCTCTCCATATCCTGTCTGGCAAGGGTTCCTACCCGCTTTAGTATTCTTCCTTCCCTGCCAATCACTATCCCTTTGTGAGATTCTCTTTCACAGTATATATTGGCATCAATTTCTATTATTCCCTTGTCATCCCTCTCTTTGAATCTTATAACCTCTACTCCTATACCGTGGGGCACCTCATCACTTAACAGATTCAACAGCTTTTCCCTTATTAATTCCTGGGCAAGAACCTTTTCCTGCTGATCTGTCAGCATATCTTCCGGATAATACATTTCACCCTCGGGCAGCACCTTTTGAATAGTATTTAATATCAGGTCCTTAGTGCTTGAATCCAATGCACTAATAGGAATTATCTCCTCAAAATCATATGCGTCACTGTATTGTGCAATAAGTGAAAGAATCGAGGTCTTTTCCACCATATCAATTTTATTAATCAGCAGAATTGCGGGCACTCCGGCTTTTTTTAGCTCTCCAATTATCCTGGAATCCCCCGGTCCTATTTTTGTATCACGGGCATCAACCATAAACAGAATCAGGTCAACCCCGTCAAATGTACCAAAAGCCTCCTGTACCATGTATTCACCAAGTTTGTTTTTCGGCTTGTGTATACCTGGGGTATCAACGAAAACCATTTGATATTCTTCCGAGGTCAGAATGGTTCGGATAGTATGTCGGGTGGTTTGGGGCTTATCAGAAATTATAGCTATTTTCTCACCTGTCAGAAGATTCAGTAAAGTAGACTTTCCCACATTTGGTCTCCCTATAATTGTTATAAAACCAGATTTAAATGCCATACTCTATTTAACATCCTCCATATCGCTTTGTTTAAATGAATGAGGTAAAAGTTCTTCAAAAGAGAAAACCTTGTATTCCCCATTTCGATTACTTAAAAATAAAGGCATATCCGATGAACAAAACTCGCTTAAAACCTGACGACAAATGCCGCAAGGCATGGTGGGCAGATTACTGTCACTGGAAACTGCAATAGCCAGAATGTTTTTTGCACCGTCAGATATAGCCTTTACAATTGCAGTTCTCTCAGCACAAATAGCTGCACCGTAGGAGGCATTTTCCACATTGCAGCCGGTATAGATTTTTCCATTGTCTGCAAACAAGGCAGCTCCCACACGGAAATTGGAATAAGGCGCATAAGCATTCTCCCTGACTTTTACCGCCAGGCTAACTAACTCTCCGGAGTCTGGAGTATTCTTAATAGTTGTGTTTTCGGATTCTGACATTTTGCACCCCCATAATATAAAACTAGTTTCATTGTACCACTTTGTTAGTCTTTGGAAAAGCATTCTTATAACAGGGTTGCTTTACCTCCTGTTACTGAAAATTAATCTTCAAAGTTTTTTGTCACAATCTTGTGGTATTATACATATTGTTAGCTTTTATTTTAAGAATATTTAACCATAAATAGTCTGTCAATCAATAGTATGAGGACTATAACCTGATTAATTACTATGATTATGTGGTATCTTATATTAATATGCATTTTGGAGGTAGAAGATGAGAAAGCCGCTTTTTATTTCGCTAAAAACAAAGATTATTCTGCTTAGTGTTTTATTAGTTACATTCTGTACAGTATTAGTCGGAGGATACGTCATTATACAGCTGCCATCCATCACAATAAATTCTGTTGGCGGAGATTATATTACAATCCTAAAATCTATATCCAAAACTATAGATATAGAGAAATTTGAAAGTATAAAAAGCAGTGATATAAACAGTGAATATTACATAGAAATAAATCGTGAATTTTCAAAAATGAAGGATACGCTTGGATTTGAACATTTATATTTACTCAAAAAGAATGCCAATGGTGAATTTTTTCAGTTTACAGGGCTTGTGGACGGAGTTGATGCCGTTTCCGGCGCAACGGCTGAAACTGACGTCGTTTCAGGTCCAACAGGTATAATAGACAGCATTTCCGGAGCTACTTCAATTGCACAAACCAGCATAAATGTTTCCGATGCAATGCGTGAGAGCTTTAACGGCAAAGAAAAATTTGAATTGCAGGACAATGAACAATGGGGAAAGCTCCTTTCCATCTACATTCCACTTAAGAACTCTTCCGGTAACACTATAGGAGTCCTTCTGGCAAATTTAGATGGAAATGCAATATATGAAAGTTTTTATAATGTAAGAACCAGAATATTAACCATTGGTCTTTCAGTTTTAGCAATAGGAATTATAGCTTCAATACTCTTTTCAAATCTGTTGGTGAAGTCCATAAAGGAATTCCAGGACCGTATGAAAAAGGTTCAGACCGGAGATTTGACCCAGAGTATTGACTCCAGAAGAAATGATGAAATGGGAATATTGGCTGATAACTTTAATAATCTGATTAATACCTTATCAAAAATTATCGGAGTAATCAGGAATAAATCCGATGATTTGAATGAGTTTGCCAGTCATCTTGCTACTATATCCGAAAACATTGCATTTTCTTCTGAGGAATCAACACATGCGATATCAGAGATTGCTACCGGAGCACAACACCAGGCCAGTGAACTTTTATTTATACATAACAAACTGAGTGAATTTAACAATATAGTTCAACAAATATATAGCTCTTTAGAAGCAACAAAAAACAGTATAGAGTTAACCGGCAGCCTATCCAACGAAGGAAATATTCAGCTAAAAGGATTAAATCAATCCATAAAAAGCTCCAGCGAGTCCTTCGAAATTGTTGCTGATGAAATCAACAGACTTAGTGAGAGTGCCCAGCAAATTGACGAGATTAATAAGGTTATTCAGAACATCGCAAGTCAAACTAATCTGTTAGCCTTGAATGCTGCCATAGAGGCTTCCCGTGCAGGAGAAGCCGGAAAGGGTTTCACTGTAGTTGCTGATGAAATCAGGACGCTGGCTGAACAGTCAAAAGAGTCTTCAGACAATATTCGAGCAATAGTTGATGATATTATTTCATCAATAAAAAGTGTTGTAACTACAAGCTGCGATGCCAGGGGTAAACTGGCCGAGCAGGTTAAGTTCGTAGAGAATACAAACGAAGCATTCATGAACATTATGAACTCATTAAATGATTCTATTCCAATGCTTCAGGGGACCTATGAAAGCGCAGATGAAATGATTAAAAGTAAGGATATAATAATAGAAAAGGTTGATTCTGTGACTGCCGTTGCACAGGAAACATCCTCCAGTGCTCAGGAAATATTGGAGGCCACTGAAGCTATTAGTGCGCAAACCCAGGAAGTCGCAGCATTTTCCAGAACCCTGCACGATTTATCAGATGGTTTATTAAACGAAACAAAAACGTTTACAATAAAGGAATAAAGGAGTAGAAAGTTTATATAATAATTATATAGATTTATATCAAAAAAGTTTCAAAATTTATTAAAGCCCCTTGTATTTTTTGATATAAATGTTATACTACAATTGAAATATCATTATTTCTGTCCGGATTAATACTGTTTTCTTGTTCTACCCACTCCTTAATTTTTGGATCATGGGTCACGTTCAAAAAAGGTAATAATCCAGAAAATTAAGGAGGATTTTTAAATTATGGAAGACAAAACTTTACAATGCAAGGACTGTGGTGCTGAGTTTATCTTCACAGCAGGTGAGCAAGAGTTCTACAAGGAAAAAGGTTTTGAGAACGAACCACAGAGATGTCCGGAATGCAGAAGGGCCAGAAAGTTAGCGAGAAGTCAAAACAGAGGTCCAAGATACTAATCAAAATTAAGGAGAGCCTAGGCTCTCCTTAATTATGCTTTTTCTCCGCAATTGATTTTAGTACCCCTTGTTAGGAAGTGAGAGATGGGATGTTTGCTCGTATTATTTTTATACAATTTCTTACTTCCAACCTCGCACCTCTCATCTCCCAATTGATGGGTTCACTTCAGCGGCGCATTTGACTCACTCTACAGGCACCTTTAATGTTAACTCAAAGATCCTTCGACTCCGCTTCGCTGCGCTCATGATGACAGGTGGGACAGCACTGCGCTGCGCTCAGAATGACAGTGAGGGTACTGTGCCATCCTCAGGCCATCATATCATTTTTCATGCGTCTGCGGCATTGATAATAAAGAGTTTCTCTCCGTCACTGTCGACTATGGCGGTATCACCCTCAGATATTATGCCTTTTATTATTTGCCTGCCCAGCTCAGTTTCTATTTGCTTTTGAATAAATCGCTTTACAGGCCTTGCACCATACTCAGGATTCCAGCCTGAGATAACTATATAATCCAATGCGGCTTCGGTTAATTCTATCTTTATACCCTTTTCTGCCAGCCTGTTTGACAGTGTTTTAATAACCAGCTTTACTATCCGCCTTATCTCATCCTGGGTAAGAGGCTTAAACAGTACAATATCGTCAATACGATTCAGAAACTCCGGTCTGAAACTATATCTCAGCTCACTCATAACTTTTTCGCGGGTGACATCATCCAGCTCTCCTTCATCACCGGTATTTTCCAGAAGAACATGGCTTCCAATATTGGAAGTCATAATAATTACCGTATTTTTAAAGTTGACAACTCTGCCCTGACTGTCGGTAAGCCTTCCGTCATCCAATATCTGTAATAGCATATTAAACACGTCCGGATGCGCTTTCTCCATTTCATCAAACAATATAACACTATAGGGCTTTCTTCTGACAGCTTCTGTAAGCTGGCCGCCTTCTTCATAACCGATATATCCGGGAGGTGCACCGATAAGTCTGGCAACTGCGTGTTTTTCCATATACTCGCTCATATCAATACGCACCATATTGTCTTCGGTATCGAACAAGGCTTCCGATAATGCTTTTGCCAGCTCTGTCTTTCCTACACCTGTGGGCCCTAAAAAGATAAAGGAACCTATAGGACGTTTATCATCTTTCAAACCTGCTCTGGCCCGAAGTACTGCTTCTGACACAGCCGTAACAGCTTCGTTTTGTCCGATAACCCTTTGATGAAGAATATCCTCCAAATTTAATAGTTTTTCTTTTTCTTCTTCCATCAACTTTGTAACAGGTATACCTGTCCATTTTGAAATAATTTCGGCTATTTCTTCTTCGGTAACTTCTTCCTTGAGCATACGTCCTGATAGTGCAGACTGACTCTTCTTCTCCTCCATGAGGGTATTCTCGAGTTCGGGAAGTTTACCATACTTTAGTTTGGCAAGACTCTCCAAATCATAGTTTCTTTCAGCTTCTTCTATCTGGAGTTTGATTTCCTCTATTTCTTCCTTAACTTCTTTTTCTCTCTTTATATACTCCTTTTCCAGTTCCCATTGAGCCTTCATTTCATTTCCTTTGTCCTTTAAATCGGCAATCTCGGACTCTATTGCTGCAAGACGCTCCTTTGATGCTTTATCTTTTTCTTTTTTCAGTGCCTGCTGCTCTATTTCAAGTTGCATTATACGGCGCATTATTTCATCCAGTTCAGCAGGCATACTGTCAATTTCAGTTCTAAGCATTGCAGCTGCTTCGTCCATAAGATCTATAGCTTTATCAGGAAGAAATCTGTCGGAAATATAGCGATTTGAAAGGGTTACACTGGCAACAATTGCTCCGTCAGTAATTCTCACTCCATGATGTATTTCAAAACGTTCCTTTAATCCCCTTAATATTGATATAGTATCCTCCAAGGTGGGCTGATCAACCAATACTGTCTGGAATCTTCTTTCCAGAGCTGCATCCTTTTCGATATGTTCCCTGTATTCATCAAGGGTGGTAGCTCCTATACAATGCAGTTCACCTCTTGCC
>FZPS01000215.1_pt12 | contig 13705 bp, 15 predicted proteins | sample 1817821 | NCBI WGS metagenome assembly FZPS01 (sample SAMEA104158645, study PRJEB21678) | metagenome | place: Germany | collected 2015-04-21 | reverse complement strand
GCCGCCTGGTCATCCTTTCCTTCCACTACGATCACTTCTCGAATCATGGTCAGCCTCCTTCCCTCTATTCTACCAAAATTCTTTAAAAGTACCAGCATATTATTCGCTGCCATACCGATAATATGTGCCTGTTTATAGTGAATAAAAAACCAGCTAAAACCCTTGAGGTTTGGTCTTATATGCGAATGAGCGAGCTGTTTTTACGAAGCTACCTGAGCAGAAAGGCGAACCTCAAGGGCTTATCATCGGCTAAGGCAGACAAGGCTGCCTAAGCTTGTTGAAAAAATACTGTTCCTAAATAAAACCCTTGAGAAGTTGACTGATTTGCCGATTAGCGTGCCACTTTTACCAAGCTAGAGCCCTTGAAGTTTCGTCTTATATGCGAATTAGCGTGCTGTTTTTACCACTATATTTTTAAAAAAACAGCGAAGCTATCTGAGCAGAAAGACGAACCTCAAGGGCTTTTCTCTAGAAAGCGGCAAAGCTATCTGAGCAGAAAAGCAATTCTCAAGGGTTCTCAACAGTCTAAGGCAGCCAGGGCTACCTTCGTGTTATCTCCCTAATAAATAGATTTTTATATTTTTTCTTCCATATTTTAATGCTTCCGACTTGGACCCCATGGCAAGGTCAATACGGTTCCCCTTGATGGCACCACCGGTGTCCAGTGCCTGGCCAAATCCATAGCCCGGAACATAGAGCTTTGTGTAGTATGGGATGACCCTTGGATCAACTGCGATGACACCCTTTTTTAGGGGTGCCCCTACACTGGTCCGATTGGTTACTCCCGGATCCTCGGAGCAATAGGCGGTGGCGGTGACCACCATGGCCTTTTCAAATCGGGTACTGCCCCGGGAAGTAGTGATGGTGTCGTTCATCCCTACCTGGATGATTTGATCCTTGGGTTGGATGACCACCTCTTCCCTTACCGTCTCCCTCTTTGCCTCTTGACCATCCTCATAGGTGATCTTAACCTCACTCCTCTTTAGACCCTCTGCCCCCCTTTGGACCACCTTGGTCATCCCTTTATCCAGGTCCATTGTGGGCTTTCTCTGAATGGCATATTCTAACTTTTCTTCATCCGTAATATATTCCTCGGTTACTCGTACCACTTGTATACTTTTATCCCCTCGAAGCTCTTCTGCTTCTCCAGGTAGAACCTTATCTATGCTTCCGAGGCTGATACCTACTTCCTTAAGGATGTCCCCTACCCTGGTTGTCGCTGTCACTAACTCATATTCCTTTCCATCTGCGAGGATCTTTACTGGGGCTGCCCTTTTAATGGTAATCCTCATATCCTCTTGGATGGATGCCTCCAGTTCGGGTTCTATGATGTCCTCAGGTTTTAAGGAGATTCTCTCCTCCCTCAGTACCTCTTGGACAGTTTTACTCCTGGTTGAAATAGTTATCTCTTCCTCCCCATCGACGATGGTGATACTCTTTTCTTTGTAATGGTAATAGCCTGCTCCTGCACTTAGTACAAATACAGATAGCAGTATCAGAAGGATGGATCGCCTATATCTTCCCATAAGTCCTCCTACCTTCTGCCTATGATTTTCCATTTTGATACCTCCTGTTTCTTCTTTGGGAGAACTCAGATATAGTACACTATTTTTTATCCAATGTCAAATTTAATCTCTCATTTTTTTCCTTTTATCCCCCAGCATCCTCTGTATTATCTCCAGTTTTTTAAAAAATTAAACGATGGAATAAAAATAAAAAACCCTTAAGGATATGGCCTTTGTGGAAAAAACCATACCTTAAAGGTTCCTGTTTTCAATGTAGCAAGCCAGGTGGCTTTTCGAAATAAAAAAGGATAGCGATAAGCTATCCTATGGTACTGGTAGGCTTCTAAATGCTCTACCAGTGTATTTATTTAGCAATCCTCCTCATCATCCATATTCATCATTGGATACTCCTGATAATAGGTATCCCATCCATCCATATAGGGATCCACATTCATTCCATAACCATATCCCATGTCAGGCATCATAGGATAGTCCATGAAACCGCCATATGGATTCATGCCGTGGTCAAAACCTTGCATGGGGCAGGGAACGCAATAGCAATACATCCTGTGTCCCATCATGGGCCCCATGCCCGGTCTATGACATGGGTCCATAATCGGCGCCATGGGATAGTCCATATCAGGCATTGCAGGATATTCCTCTCTTCTCTTTTTCCTTCTAGACACAAAAACTCCTCCTTCACGATTCTATCTAACTAGGTAACCCAGATTCATTCCTCTAGCTCAATAATAGTATATGAAGGAGGAGATCATTGGTGACAGATTTAGGGATCTGTTCCCTGCTCCTGTTCCCTATATCTAGTAACTAGCACTACCTCTACCTTCTATCTGCCTATCCCAAATAGTTTCTTGGCATTCTCAGTGGTTTTTTCTGCCACTTCTTCCACCGTGATACCCTTGATCTCTGCGATCTTTTGTGCCACATACTTCACCAAGGCGGGGTGGTTCCTCTTCCCCCGAAAGGGAACCGGGGTCAAATAGGGACAGTCGGTTTCAATTAGGAGATGTTCCAGGGGGATCTCCTTGACCACCTCCACCGTCTTTCTGGCATTCTTAAAGGTCACCGGTCCGGATATGGAGAGGTATAGACCCAGCTTAATGTATCTCCATGCCATCTCCGCGCTTCCGCTAAAACTGTGCATAACCCCTCCCTGGTCGGTTGGATAATGCTCTGCCAGTAGCTCATAGGTATCCCCGTGAGCCTCCCTGCAATGGATGACAATGGGCAGGCTTAATTTTTTAGCAAGGAGGATCTGCCTCTCAAAGACCAATCGTTGGGTGTCCCGGGGGGAGAAGTCATAGTGGTAGTCCAATCCGATCTCCCCAATGGCAACCACCTTGGGATGCTTAGCCAACTCCTCCAATTCCTTAAAGGTGCGACTGTCCACCTCCTTGGCTTCATGGGGATGAACCCCCACAGCGGCATAGATGGGGTCATGGGCCTTTGCAAGGGTAAGGGCGTCCTTGGAGGAAGCCAGGTCCGAACCGGGGTTGAGTATAAGGTTTACCCCTTCCTCCTCCGCCTGTTGGATCAATGCTTCTCGATCCCCATGAAACTTCCCATGATCTAAATGGGCATGACTATCAAAATACATATCCTCACATCCTTTCTCCTGCGAAGGGATGGATCATCCAGAAGAACTGTCTCTCTTCATCATCGTACCTGGGTACCTGTGTCCATCTCGTCCTCAAGGGTCACCAGGGTCAATCGGTCTCCCTTGGAGGCCGCCAATATCATTCCATTGGATTCCTCTCCCCTAAGCTTCACTGGTTTTAGGTTGGCAACGACAACAACGGTTTTCCCCACCAACTCCTCGGGTGTATACCATTGGGCGATACCGGACACCACCTGTCTTGTTTCCTCTCCCATCTCCAGCTGCAGCTTTAGGAGTTTGTCGGCACCCTTCACCCTTTCGGCTTGTAGTACCTTCGCCGTCCTTAGGTCGATTTTGGCGAAGTCCTCAATGGTGATCTCCCCGGGAGCGTCCTTTTTGCCTGCTTCCTGCTTTTTCTCGGCTTCCTTTGCCTTGGGCTGTTCTTTGGTGACCCCTTCCTCCTTCTCCAGATCAATCCTGGGGAAGATCACCTTCCCCTTTTGTATCTTTGCCCCACTGGGATAGTTGCCAAACTCCTTCAGGCTGTCCCAAGTGGTAAGGTCTCCTTCCTGGATGCCCAATTGCTCCCAGATCAATTTTGGGGTATTGGGCATAAAGGGGCTGATAAGGACGGATATAAATCGAATGCTCTCCAATAGATTGTACAGCACTGCCGCTAACCGGGGATGGTTGTCCTCCTCCTTGGCAAGGATCCAGGGCATGGTCTCGTCGATATACTTATTGGTCCTGGAGATCAACCTCCATATCTCCACCAAAGCATTGCTGTATTGCAGGTCCTCCATATATTCTTCCACTTTTAAGGGGGTTTCCAGGGCGAGCTGGATAAGAGCATCGTCGAAATCCCCTGCCTCCTGCTTTCCGGGCAATGACCCATTAAAGTACTTATCCGCCATTGCCACCGTCCTGCTGATGAGGTTGCCCAGATCATTGGCAAGGTCGGAGTTGATCCTGCTGATTAGGGCATCCTCAGAGTACACCCCATCCGAACCAAAGGGCATCTCCCGAAGCACATAGTAGCGAATGGCATCCACCCCATACTTGTCGGCTAGGATGACAGGGTCCACTACATTTCCCTTGGACTTGGACATCTTCCCCCCCTGGAGAAGGATCCAACCATGGCCAAAGACCTTCTTTGGCAGCGGAATATCCAAGGCCATAAGCATTGCCGGCCATATAATGGTGTGGAATCGGGCAATATCCTTCCCTACCAAGTGGACATCGGCTGGCCAGTACTTTTTATAGTCCTCGTCGTGGTCGGTGAGATAGCCTAAGTCGGTGATATAGTTGGATAGGGCATCGATCCACACATAGACCACATGGCCCTCATCAAAGGTAACGGGAACCCCCCAATTAAAGGAGGTTCGGGAAACGCATAGGTCCTCTAACCCCGGCTTTAGGAAGTTGTTGACCATCTCATTTTTTATGCTTACCGGCTGTATGAAGTCAGGATTCTTCTGGATATGCTCCAGGATCCGATCCTGGTATTTGGACATCTTAAAGAAGTATGCCTCCTCCTTGGTCCTCTCCACCGGCCGGTCGCAATCCGGGCACTTGCCCTCCACCAATTGAGCCTCGGTCCAGAAGGACTCACAGGGGGTACAATACCATCCCTCATAGTAGGACTTATAGATATCCCCTTGGTCGTAGAGCTTCTTAAAGATCTTTTGGACGATCTCCTTGTGCTGCTCATCGGTGGTTCGGATGAATCGATCGTTGGATATATCCAGGATCTTCCATAGTTTCTTAATCCCCGCTACAATCTCATCCACATAGGCTTTGGGGCTCGTCCCTGCTTGCTCCGCAGCCCTTTGGATCTTTTGCCCATGCTCATCCGTCCCAGTCAAAAATCGTACATCGAACCCCCTCATACGCTTGTAGCGAGCCATGGCATCCGCTGCCACCGTGGTATAGGAGTGTCCTATGTGCAATTTGTCACTGGGGTAGTAGATCGGTGTTGTAATATAAAAGGTTTTTCTTTCCATAGCAACCCTTCCTTTCTTTATCAGTTATTAGTTACTAGTCGCCGCTACTCCCTGGTCTAGCAACTAGCATCTATGAACTTATATTAAAAAAACCCTCAATCCCTAACAAAGGGACGAGAGTTGCCTTTCGCCGTACCACCCTTTTTCGCTGCTGCCTCGCGACAACAGCCTCAGTAAGTGAAGAATGACCAACATCACCTTGTCTGAATAACGGAAACAACGCCGTCCTAACCTAATGCAAATTGCCCTCGATTAGGCAGTTCCGGGACCATTTCCATAGGATGTACTACCACTGGCTTTCACCTAACCCAGCTCTCTGTATGTATCCAACCCTACAGTCTTCCCTTCATCACCTTTACAAAATTCACTATACAATTATGCTTATTATATACCATAATTTATGAAAAATGCAAGGGAGGAAATTCTAAATCTTCCGGGTCAATTCCCCCCTTAGATCGGTCTCCATCAATTGTTTTATGGTCTCCAGGTCATAGTTTAAGCTAAATAGGTAGTATAGCTTGGTAACCGCCGCCTCCACCGTCATATCGTAGCCACTGACCGCCCCTGCTTGTACGAATTTATGGCTGCTTTCATACTGACCGATCATCGCCGTACCCTTAAGACATTGGGTGCACACTACGATGACAATTTCATTTTCAATGGCCTTCTCCAATATCCTTTCCAATATCCCCCCACTCTCCGGGATATTGCCGGCGCCAAAGGCTTCTATCACGATGCCCTTTAGGTTAGGGGACATAATATTTTCGAACACCTCGAATTGTATCCCCGGAAACACCTTTAGAACTGCGATTTGCTGTTTTTGAAATTTGGTAACCCGAAAGGCATCCGCTCCCGATCGGATATTATTCTCATAGATATTGATACGGACCCCTGCCTCGGCAAGAGGCGGATAGTTGGGAGAGTCAAAGGCGATCAGTTCATCGGCAGAGATCTTAGTGGCACGATTTCCCCTCAGCAACCTATTCCTAAAATATAGACATACCTCCGGGATTTGATAATTGCCTGCTATCATCATGGCCGTAATGATATTATCCCTACCATCATTTCGGACCTCGCAAAGAGGGATCTGGGAACCCGTTAATATAATCGGCTTGTTGATGCCCTCCAACATAAAGGACAGGGCGGAGGCAGTATATGCCATGGTGTCGGTACCGTGTAGTATGACGAATCCGTCGTAATCATGATACCTCTCCTCGATATCCTGGGCAATCTTAATCCATTCATTCACCGAGATGTTGGAGGAATCCAATAGGGGGTCATAGTCAATGAGATGGTAGTCCGGCATCCCCTCTGCCTTTAACTCATTGATCTCCTCCAATGCCCTCTTAATGTATCCCCTCTGGGGGGCATAGCCGTGTTTGGTCTTGACCATCCCAATGGTCCCTCCGGTATGTATGATACAGACTTTTTTCTTCATGGATCCTACCTTCCTTTAAATATTTTCATTCGCTCCTCCGGAATTGCCCTTTCTCCTGATAATATGGTGACAAACAAGGGGCAATAAGTTGTGGCTTCATGAAATATCTATATATTCTGTCTACTTAAATTGCGCTTTTATTATACCACATCCTAGGGTCCAAATACTAAGCTGCAGATGACCACGGAGGCAATTAATGACGAAAGATCGGCGATCAGGGCCGCTAAAAGGGTATGGCGGTGGTCCCGAATACCTACCGAACCGAAATAGACCGCCAGGGTGTAGAAGATGGTCTCGGCAGACCCCATCATGGTGGACGCCACCCGACCGATGAAGGAATCCGGATGGTAGTTTTCCAGTATATCGGTCAGGACTGCCAAGCCCCCAGATCCGGATAGGGGTCTTAGCAGTGCGAGGGGCAGAACCTCCCTGGGGATGCCCACAGGGCTAAGGATGGGTCCCAGAAACCCCAAAATGTAATCCAGGGCACCGGAGGCACGGAATACACCGATGGCTACCAGCATGGTTAACAGATAGGGGAATACCCGAAGAGCAGTAGTGATCCCATCCTGGGCACCCTGGATAAAGCAATCGTACACCTTGACCCCCTTGACCATTCCCATGGTGAGGATAGTCAGTAAAAAAAACGGGATGATGGCGGAAGAGATCCAAATAATCATAGGTCCTCCCCCTTTTCTAAAAGCTTGCTAACCAGGATGCCCACCACAGTGGATATGATGGTGGCGATGATGGCAGTGCCAATGATCTCGGTGGGGTTCTTGGAGCCGGTGGATAACCTTAGGGCAATTACTGTAGTAGGGATCAGGGTAATGGAGGAGGTATTGATGACCAGGAAGGTGCACATGGCATTGCTGGCCCGGGTTTTTATCCGATTCAGCTTCTGAAGTTCCTCCATTGCTTTCAGCCCCATAGGGGTCGCCGCATTCCCTAAACCCATCATGTTTGCCGCCATATTCATAAGCATGGCCCCCATGGCAGGGTGATCCCTGGGAACCTCGGGAAAGATCCGTCGAATGATGGGGGAAAGGACCTTAGTTAGTATATTAATGGCTCCTGACTCCTCAGCCACTTTCATCAGTCCTAACCAAAGTGCCCATATGCCGACAAAACCGATGATCATTTGGACGGCTAAGGCCGCCGAGTCCATGGCTGATTGGGTAACCGCCTCCAAATTCCCATTGGCAACTCCGATGATGACACCAATGACGATCATAAAGTACCAGATATAATTAATCATCACTGACCTCCATGTTTTAGCTATTATAATTAATCTATATCGTGGGATACTATAATTTATGATATAATTGGGTTTGGAATTTAAGGAGGGTAGCCTATGACCAAACATAAAAATGAACGGACCAATATCGATGAAGAGATTAATCGAGCTATTTCCACCATCTCAGAGCTGGAGGAGTTCATCAAGCGCATGTCCGATGAGAAGGGCATGATCGCCATCCATGGCCAAAGTCCCATTAGGGATAAATTCAACCAGCTGCATAAAGAGGTACAGTTGTTGACCCAGGCCTTGATGGAGCTGGGACTATTGGACGAGGAGGATCTTACATAGATAAAAACATCTAGGATGCAATCAACCTAGATGTTTTCTATATTAGGGGTGGACAAATAACTAATGCACATATTTCCTCAATGTGTGGCGAACGGCACCCCTTGCGGATACCAATTCTGAAAAATATCCTTCGACAATATCTCCTAAACCTGCCTCATAGAGATTTACGCCAAATATTTTTTCATTGGACAATATGGGCGCCAATTGATAATGAAAGTCCTTGCTGTCCCCCAGCTTAATACCTGAAAGATAGGGGGTGATCTCTTCCAATAGGGGGTCAGGGCTTAATTCCATCCTGTTCCCCTGATCATCGACCCCCATAAGGTAACGACACCACCCGGCAAATACCAGGGGAATAAACTTCAGGTCCTTCACATTGAGATCCTTACGTTCCATATAGGATTTAATAGTCCCCCCAAAGCGTATACTCAGCTTTTGGGAGGTGTCGGTAGCGATCCTCTGGGGCGTATCCGGAATAAAGGGATTTGGAAATCTTACCTGTAATACCTCATCAATAAACGCCTTTGGATCGATGATGCCCGGATCTACCACTACAGGCAGTCCTTCGTCATATCCTATTTTCTCTACTAAAGTTCTCAGCTCCCTATCCTTCATTTCTTCCGAAATGGATCTGTACCCCAGTAGGCATCCGAATATGGCAAGGGCTGTATGAAGAGGGTTTAGGCAGGTGCCTACCTTCATTTTTTCAACCTTGTTTACCGTTTCTCGGTCGGTAAAGATTACCCCACCCTCCTCAAGATTTGGCCGCCCATTGGGGAAGGAGTCCTCAATCACCAGGTATTCGGTTTCCTCTGCATTGACAAAGGGTGCAACATAGGATCCTTTAGAAGTTTGGATATTGTCCACATCCATAAAACCATCCCTTAGCAATAATTCTCTTACACTATCATCCGGCCTAGGGGTAATCTTGTCCATCATAGTCCAGGGAAAAGCAACCAAGCTTTCATCATTAATGTAGGCCCTAAAGCCCTCCTCTACCAATGCATTTTCTTCCCATTTTTGGGCAAAGGTTTGGACTGCATTATGAAGTTTTTCCCCATTTTGGTTAAAATTATCCATGCTGACCAAGGCAATAGGGAGTTTCTCTTTTAAATATCTCTCATAGAGCAAGGCAGTTACCTTTCCAATGTAACTTTCTGCATAACTTGGTCCCCTTTTAAAATCTTTCAGCACTCTTGGCAAGAATTCCCCCTTGGCATTAGTAAGGCTATAACCCTTCTCAGTTATGGTAAAGCTTGCCATCTGAAGGCTGGGATTGGAAAATATCTCAATCAATCGATTCCAGCTTTTTTTATCTCTGGTATCCATGGTTAAGGCTTCTACAATACTTCCCACTACGGTCTTTTCAACGCTACCGTCTGCCTTCAATGTCACCAGTAGGCTTAAATGGTCATGGGGTTTGTACAACTTCCCTATGATCTCTACATTAAAGCCCGCTGAAACGATGATGCCTTTATCGGCCTTCCCTTGATTTAATATTCGATGTTGTATATTTGCCAGGAATGCCCTAAAGATATTGCCTGCACCAAAGTGGATCCAAGTTGAGCTCTTCATGGTGTTCCTTCTCACATGGTCACGGTTATATTCAGGAAGGTTAAATCCAGCTTTCTTCCATTTGGAAGCATCCAACAATTCCTTTTCATTTAATCTTAATCCCATACTTTTATTCCCCTCCTACTTTAACTAGTCACTCCATCTTTTCTAGGGATTCCCATATTCCGTTTAAATAAGCAATTCCCAATGCACGATCATATAGGCCATATCCAGGCCGGCCTTCTTCATCCCATATCATGCGACCATGGTCAGGACGAATATAGACATCCGGTGCAGTCTCATAGATGGCACGCATAATCTCAAACATATCCAAATCCCCATCTGCTGAAAGATGGGAGGACTCGCGGAATCTTTTTTCACCTAGATATTTTACATTGCGCACATGAACACAGGCAATTCGACCCATTTTACCAAAATGACGGATTATTGAGGGAATATCGTTATGGGGTGATGAGCCTAATGATCCGCTGCATAGGCATAAACTATTGGCAGGGCTATCCACCAGCCCAACAATTCGTTCCAATTGATCCTTGGTGTGGGCGATACGGGGAATGCCAAACACCTCCCAGGCAGGGTCGTCCGGGTGAACCGCCAAACGAATTCCAACCTTTTCACAGGTAGGAACAACCCTTTCCAGAAAGTATCTATAGTTTTCTAAGAGTTTTCTTGATCCATATCCTCATAGAGTTTTAGAACCCTTTCCAACTCGACCAACCGTTCAGGCTCCCAACCGGGCAATGAGAATCCCTTGGTCTCAGCTATGGTTTTGTCTACAAGCATCTGGGGTGTTAAATCCTTTAACTCTTTATCATCATAGTACAGGGAATTGGAACCGTCATCCTCTATTTCCCGTGCTAAATCCGTGCGTAACCAATCAAAAACCGGCATAAAATTATATATAACTACTTTAATGCCACAGCTGGCAAGGTTCCTTAGGGTTTGTTTATAATTTTCAATGTATTGATCCCTGGATGGTAGCCCAAGCTTGATATCCTCATGGACATTTACACTCTCGATAACCTCAATCTCAAGCCCTGAGCTATTCACACGGTCTACATACTCTTGGATCACTTCCAGGGGCCAAATTTCTCCTGGGGCATATTGATCCAATACACCCATAATTCCTGTACAATTTGGTATTTGACGAATATATTTTAATGGTATATTGTCATTGCCCTCTCCGAACCATCGAAATGTCACTTTCATTTAGATCACTCCATTCCTAAAATATTTTATGGTTCTTTAATATCTCTTACTTAAGATATCCAAGCTCCTTTGAAATAAGGGTTGCATAGTAGGAAACTTCCTTAGCGATATCTTTAATCCGATTCTCTGTTATTCGAGTAGTAGGTCCCGATATGCTTATGGCCGCTTCAACTTCACCATATCTATTAAATATTGGGGCTCCTACACATCTCACTCCTATTTCATTTTCCTCATTATCCACTGCATAGCCCAGTTCCTTTATTTTTTTTAGCTCTATGTCCATTTTCCCTAGATCAGTTATGGTATAGTCGGTAAGCTTTCCTATCTTACTCTTATCCCAGATCTCCATCATTTCATACCTTGGTAGATGTGCCAGTATTGCTTTGCCAACGGATGTACAGTACATAGGACTTCTTTTCCCAACTCTTGAAGCCATCCTTATTGTATTATTTGCCTCCACCTTGTCTATATAAACAACTTGACTTCCCTCTCTTATAACTAGGTGGACCACCTCATTGATACTTTCCATCAATTTCTTAGTATAGAGTCTAGACGCACTTAATAGGTCGATTTTTTCTATCTTTTTACTACCAAGATCAAATAGTTTAAAGGTAATTTTATACCGATTGGTATCCAAGTCCTGAACAACATAGCCCTTATAGATCAATGTGGATAGCAATCTATGTACAGTACTTTTATGAAGATCCGCTTTTTCGCTAATTTCTGTAATTCCTAAACCTTCACTATAGTTGGCTAGGATCTCTAGGATGGATAAAGCCCTATCCACTGATTGAACCAAGTCTCTTTCTCCCAATGAATTTAGCCTCCTCATCTTTCTTCAGAATATGTCCCATAATCAATGGATTATTTTATAAAAAATTTGCATTTTATAGGTCTCTTCATTATAATATAGTACAAACTATTTCATAATGCAAACCTTAGTTCCGCATAACAAAACTGAGTGATTTGGGAGGTTTTTTAATGGAAAAAATAAGAATACTTCAAAGGATTGAAAATACGGGTGTTGTTGCTGTTATCCGGGCGGAAAATACTGAGACGGCAAAGAAAATTGCCTTAGCTTGTATGGAGGGAGGCATTGACTCCATCGAGATCACCTTTACAGTTCCAGGTGCCCAAAGGGTTATTGAAGCCTTAGCCCAGGAATTCGGCTATGAGCTGCTGATTGGTGCAGGAACAGTATTAGATAGTGAGACCGCTCGAATTGCTATATTAGCAGGTGCTAGATATATCGTCAGCCCAGCCTTTGATTTGGATACCTGCAAGCTATGCAACCGGTATCAAATACCCTATATGCCTGGCTGTATGACCCCTTCCGAAATGGTCACGGCCATGGAGGCAGGCGTTGATATTATCAAAGTATTCCCAGGCAGCTCCCTTGGACCTTCCTTTATAAAAGCCATAAAGGGGCCTCTACCCCAGGTTAACCTTATGCCTACCGGGGGAGTCAGCCTAGACAATGTAGATCAATGGATAAAGAATGGCTGTATTGCTGTTGGCGTTGGAAATAATTTGACGAAGGGTTCAAGTGAAGATATTACGAACGCCGCTAGGGCATATGTGGAAAAGGTAAGGGAAGCTAGAAGTTAGAGTTTTACATAAAGGAGGATGTTAATCATGAAAAAAGTAGTGACTCTTGGTGAAATAATGTTAAGGCTTTCCACACCAAGATATGAGCGATTCATCCAATCAGACCGATTCGATGTGGTCTATGGTGGTGGGGAGGCAAATGTTGCCGTGTCCCTTGCAAACTATGGGCTAAAATCCTGTTTCGTGTCCAAACTGCCTGAGCATGAGATTGGTCAGGCAGCAGTGAACCATCTAAGAAGATTTGGCGTGGATACTAGATACATCGTAAGGGGCGGAGACCGAGTGGGCATATACTACTTAGAGAGCGGTGCCTCCATGCGGCCTTCAAAGGTCATCTATGATCGTGCCCATTCATCCATCGCTGAGTCTGTGTCATCGGATTTTGATTTTGATGAGATCTTTAAGGATGCCCACTGGTTCCATTTTTCAGGGATTACCCCCGCTATCAGCGAAAAGGCAACCAGGCTTACAGAGGAAGCATTAAAGGCAGCCAAAAGACATAATGTGATGGTATCGGTTGATTTAAACTATCGGAAAAAATTATGGACGCCGGAAAGGGCTCAAGAAGTTATGACCCGCCTGATGGATTATGTTGATGTTTGTATCGGAAATGAGGAGGATGCCGAGCTGACCCTGGGCTTTAAGCCAGGAAAAACCGATGTAACCACCGGGAAGTTCGAACTAGAAGGCTATCAAAACATCTTTAAACAAATGGTGGATAGGTTTAACTTTAAATATGTGGCCAGCTCCCTTAGGGAATCCTACTCTGCATCTGATAATGGATGGTCCGCCTGTATCTACGATGGGAAGGAATTCTATCGTTCCAGGAAATACGACATTCGAATCGTCGACCGGGTAGGCGGTGGAGATGCCTTTGCCTCTGGTTTGATCTATGGGCTGCTTACAGATAAGAACTTCAAGGATGCCTTAGAATTCGCAGTGGCGGCTTCAGCTTTAAAGCACACCATACACGGTGACTTCAATATGGTTACGGTGGATGAGGTGGAAAGGCTTGTTCAAGGGGATGCCTCCGGTAGGGTTCAAAGATAGAACATCTTTAATTAGCTTGGGACCAAGCAAGTTCGCTTGGTCCCTATTTAATGGTTGGGACTAAAGGTCGATCTCTTGTCCCACGCCCTTTTCCACCGCTTTTTCATAGATCCTTTG
>FZPS01000062.1_pt1853 | contig 13709 bp, 14 predicted proteins | sample 1817821 | NCBI WGS metagenome assembly FZPS01 (sample SAMEA104158645, study PRJEB21678) | metagenome | place: Germany | collected 2015-04-21 | reverse complement strand
GATGCCCGTTACTATCTATATTACAAACTGCAGACTAATGGGAAAGTTAATATGGATTACATAATGCGTAATACAGCTATAATTCATTTTTGTGGAAAAAATAAGCCTTGGAGACCTGATTATAATGGTAATTTTAAGTCTCTATATAAGCATTATGAAGTTTTAGCTTTGTATAGATGAAAATATTCATGATATTTCAAATTTATATTATTATGGGAGGTAGATATATATGAGCTTTTTAGAATTAGCAAGACAAAGATATTCTGTGAGAAGTTATAAGAATATTTCCGTTGAAAAGGATAAAATTATTAAGGTTCTAGAAGCAGGCAGAGTATCACCATCGGCCTGTAATTTTCAACCACGTTATTTTATTGTAATTGATGATAGTGAATTAAAGGAGAAAATTGCTGAATGTTATCCGAGAGAATGGTTTAAACAAGCACCAGTAATAATAGTGGTATGCGGTAATCATAAGGAATCCTGGAAAAGGCAGGACGATAAGGATCATTGTGATATTGACGTAGCTATTGCTATAGATCATATGACATTAGCTGCTGCAGATCAGGGCTTAGGTACCTGCTGGATATGTGCCTTTGATGCAAAGCTATGCCATGAAATATTGGAGTTACCAGAGCATATGGAAGTTGTAGCCTTGTTACCTTTGGGATATCCCGAAATGAAAGGTGATGCTAAGCGCCATTCAAAAGCTCGTAAGTCTTTAGATGAAATAGTAGGTTGGAACAGGTATAAGGAGTCGGATAATGTATAGTTTTATGAATGACTACAGCGAGGGTGCCCATCCTAGAATACTAGAACTACTTTATAAATCAAATTACGAGCAAAATATAGGATATGGGTTAGATGTACACAGCGAGAAATCCAGAGAATATATTCGGAAATTAATAGGAAGGCAAAAGGCTGATATTCATTTTATCCCTGGTGGTACACTGACCAACCTAACAGTTATTTCTGCACTGCTAAGACCTCATCAATGTGTTATATCTGCCGACACTGGTCATATTAATGTACATGAAGCAGGCGCTGTTGAGGCTACAGGACATAAGGTAGTTATAGCGGCATCAAAAGAAGGCAAACTGTATCCAGAAGCCATTGAGGCTGTATTAAAATATCATTCTGATGAACATATGGTACTGCCTAAGATGGTTTATATATCAAACTCTACGGAGTTAGGAACCATTTATTCTAAGGATGAACTAACTCGCATTCATAATGTTTGTAAAGAAAAAGGGCTGATTCTTTTTCTTGACGGTGCACGTATTGGAAATGCTTTAATGTCTAAGTATAACGATTTAACCTTTAAGGATATTGCCAATTTAGTGGATGTTTTTTATATTGGTGGCACTAAAAATGGAGCATTACTGGGTGAAGCCTTGGTTGTTTGCAATGATAACCTAAAAGAAGATCTTAGGTATTTAATAAAGCAAAAAGGGGCTCTTATGGCCAAAGGTTTTGTTATGGGCATCCAATTTGAAGCCCTGTTTCAGGATGATCTATATTTTAGATTGGCTAAACATGCCAATAAGATGGCAGAGATAATAACCGGTGCTTTGACAGAACTGGGTTATTCTTTCTATGTACCGCCATGCACCAATCAGCTATTTCCTGTTGTACCTAACCATGTATTAGAGTTTTTAGCACAAAAATTTGATTTTTATATTTATAAAAAGATTGACCAAGATAGCAGCGTGATTAGGCTTGTCACTTCATGGGCTACTACCCAAGAAAGTGTAGACAGGTTAATAGAGGCTTTACCTAAGATATGATACAAGGGAGCTGTTGCAAAACGGGCTCTAAATAAAAAAGCAGATGAGAATAAAGTATTGATTTTCATCTGCCTTCTATATTATTGACAAACTAGCTAATAGACGGTTATATGCTAACTGGTATTGAAAAAAGAAATATCCGTATACCAAAAAATCCTTTAGGTTAAAATAAAACTCTATCCATAAAAGGACCCTGCTCATCCAAAGAGCAGGGTTTATTATAAAGATTTCTATAATTTTCGTTTAATAAAGTCTAAAATCTCAGTATGTAATTCACGACTCCAGAAAGCACCTTCATGGGGTGCATTTTCTACCCGAATCATTTCTGTATCATATCCATTATTTATCAGGGTTTTATACATTTTCTCACCCTGTTCATAGGGAACTACAGTATCAGCATCACCATGAATAATAAGTAGAGGAGGATAGTTTTTATCTTTTTCAACTATATGGAAAGGACTCATTTCTTTTAATAGATCTATATTTTCTGTTAATTTCCCTCCAACAAATCCACCAAAGTGTTCTTGTGCACTTGTTATATTGGGATTATTGGCTAGAAGCTCTACTAAATCAGTAGGACCAAAACATTGAATAGCAAGAGAAACACTATCTGAGCAATCTGCATATTCATGAGTTTTATATCTCGGATCATCCCCTGTCATGGCCACTAGCATAGCTGTATTACCACCGGAAGATGTGCCCCAAAAACATACCCGATTTGGATCTATTCCGTAGATATGAGCATGTTTACGTAAGAATCGAATTGCAGTTTTTGCATCCTGTAGGAAAGCAGGCGCGGGATATCCTTCCATAAAACTCCTGTGGGTAATTGTAGCTACTACATAACCCATTCTTGCATATTCAGCAAGTTGAGGTATCTCATAATAAACATCTGGAAAAGTCCATGCACTACCCTGCAGGAAGACAATAAGAGGTCGACGGGGAATTTTTTCTTCACTTTGATCTGTTTCATCATGCCAAGGTACCATTATCTGCATTTTAAGTTCTACGCCAGTAGCAGTAGAAAAAACCACGTCAGGTATTAACTTAGCTAAACCTTCCAAACTTGGATTGCTTTTTAAGGTTTTAATCTCAGGATAATCCATATTTTTCTCTCCCTTTTTATTTTGCTTAGGTAAACTTATCTATAACTAATATATTCTTCACGGATCATGAGATTCCTCCTTATCTAGCCTGTAAAGGTAGTACAATATAGAATTATAATTGTCCAAATTATTTAGTGGAAATTCAATTTCCTATCGAGTATAATTAATTATGAATTTTGCAGATATGTGAAATTCATTATTATCATATTCTTCTATATGCAAAAGAAATATAATTGGAGAGGTTATAGTATGAATGAATTTTCAAGGACTGAACTATTATTAGGCGTTGAAGGTGTTAATAAATTAAAGGAATCATCTGTAGCAGTATTCGGAATAGGTGGAGTAGGATCTTTTACTGTTGAAGCTTTGGCTAGAAGCGGTGTGGGTAGAATAGATATATTTGATGATGACAAGGTATGTATAACCAATATAAATAGACAACTAATTGCCACCAGAAAGACCATAGGCAAACCCAAGGTTGAGGTGATGCGAGAAAGAATATTAGAGATTAACCCAAGAACTAAAGTTGAAGCGAATCAGACCTTTTATAGTAAGGAAAATGCAGATGAGTTTGACTTATCCAAATATGACTATATAGTAGATGCTATTGATACCGTATCATCAAAGCTGGTTCTGATTGAAAGAGCTAAGGAATGTAATACACCTATTATTAGCTGCATGGGTGCAGGTAACAAGTTGGATCCTACAAAATTTGAAGTAACGGATATATATAAAACCAGTGTATGTCCCCTTGCTAAGACCATGAGGTATGAACTAAGAAAAAGAGGCATAGAATCCTTAAAGGTAGTATATTCTAAAGAACCACCACTAAAACCCATTGTAAATAATGAGGATAATTGTAAAACTAATTGTGTTTGTCCTGCAGGAACAACACGAAAATGTACTGTTAGAAGGCAAATTCCTGGAAGTGTATCCTTTGTCCCTTCTGTAGCTGGATTAATTATTGCTGGTGAAGTAATTAAGGATATTTTGGGAATAGAATAGGAGTAAAGAAATGAGACTTTTCATAGCTATTAATTTTGATGAAAAATCTAAAAATGCTATTCAGCAAATCAGTGATGAGGTAAAAAAACATTGTAAACAGGGAAGATTTGTAAAGAGCCAACATTTACATCTGACGTTGGAGTTTCTTGGAAATGTTCCATCAACACAGGTGGAAAAAGTAAAAAGTGCTATGGACCAGGTTAAGGAAGAGAAATTTACAATAAAACTAAGTGAAATTGGATTTTTTAGAGGCAGGGATGGACATATATATTGGATAGGGATAGAAGAAAACAAGACCCTTTTAGATCTTCAAAAACGACTTCACAAAGCACTTGAAAATCAGGGATTTATATTGGAAAACAGACTCTACAAACCTCATATTACTATAGGTAGGAGAGTCAAAGTTAAGGATACCTTTTTACCTGAAAAACTATCATCTGAAATTAAGCAGGTAGAGGTGGATGTGGACAAAATAGATCTAATGAAATCAGAACATGTGAATGGGGAACTGGTATATTCTATAGAATATACTAGAAGATTTTAGCTTTATATTATTAGAGGCAAGTACCATTTATGTTTATAACGATACCTTTAATATGTAGGCTGGCTCTAAAAGTTAAATTTTTTTTAGTTAGTAAAAAGGCGGGGTAACCCGCCTTATAAATTTTATTTCTTCAAGATTTTAGGGGCTCTAGGTGCTCTCAGCAAGCTTGCTGTTGGCATATCGGACCCTAATAGTGGGGTGAGGTAGTATTTAAAGGCATCTGTAACATTATTGCCTTCATCATTAATAAATTCATCAGGCATTAATCTTGTTTTACCAGCGACCTCCCGCAAATCTGTCAACTTATAGTCTACGGAATAATAACCTGTCCTATGTATTGTGATAGAACCATCTACATTATCCCAAATTGCAAACTGAGCAGCTTTTTCGCCTACTTCCCTTGCTTCTTGCTGGTCTACATCGGATACGCATCCCATAAAGGATCTTTGTAAGTATCCAAAGGTATCTGCCCTAACTCTTTGTATGTTTAGCTTTTCCTTAACTTGATTAGCCAGGAGATCTCCTAAAGCACCTGTTCCAGACAGCTGTATATTACCATGAGCATCTCTTTCCTGGTCTACCAGCTTTGTTACAATAGGTTGCCCTTTTTCATCTTGTATCCCTTCTGAAACAGCAACTATACATCTACCGTATTTATCGTAAACATTCTTAATATCTCTTAAAAATTTGTCCATACTAAAAGGTTTCTCAGGCAGGTAAATTAAATGTGGCCCATCATCGGGGTATTTTTGAGCTATAGAGGATGCGGCAGTCAAAAAGCCGGCATGGCGACCCATGACAACTCCTATATGCACCCCGGGTAAAGCTCTGTTATCTAAATTAAGACCAATAAAGGCCTGAGCAACAAATTTAGCGGCTGAACCATAGCCAGGGGTATGGTCGTTTACCATTAGATCATTATCAATTGTTTTTGGAATGTGAATAGCCCTAAATTCATAATCAGCAGATTCAGCCTGTTCATTAACTATTCTAACCGTATCCGCTGAATCATTACCGCCTATATAAAAGAAATACCTAACATCATGTGCTTTAAATACTTTAAAGATTTCCTTGCAATAGGCTTGGTCTGGCTTGTCCCTTGTTGAAAATAGAGCTGATGAAGGTGTCTTTGCAACTTGTTCTAGATTATGGGTGGTTTCCTGGGTTAGATCGATGAAGTCTTCATTGATGATACCTGCTACTCCGTTGATAGCTCCATAAACTTTTGTAACCTGGGGAAATTTCCTGGATTCAAGTACGGCGCCTACCAAAGATTGGTTAATTACTGCGGTTGGGCCACCGCCTTGAGCTACGACAACTTTTCCTTCAAGTCTCATACGCTACTACTCTCCTTACCTTTTTATTTTTCCAATATTAAAAATATTGGATTTATAATAATGGCAAAAAACAGCTTGCCACACTGTTTACATAAAATAAGGCAACAAAAGAAAGCTGAGACTTTTCTAGAGTCTTAATCCTTTTATATCCTTTATTCGTGACATTATAATGTTACAACTGAAGGATATAATACCTGGTAATCTATACATTACTTCATTCAAAAATGATTCCATTTCTTCTCTATCTTGGGTAATAGCGTGCACATGAAGTTTGTTTATACCTGTTACTTGATAAATTTGTGTGACTCTATCATCGGAGCTTAAAATATTTATGACGTCGTTGTAGCTTGAATGTTCGACCTCAATTTCGTAGTAGGAAGATATGGCACTACTTATTTTTTGTGGATTGATAATTGTTGTGTATTCTTCTATAATACCTTTCTTTTCTAATGCGTCAATTCTGGCTTTTACAGCTACCCTTGAGAGGCCTACTGCTTTGCCTATATCTACATAGCTCATACGAGCATTTTGTGTTAACAGTTTAATAATAGCTCTATCTGTTTCATCTAAACCTTTTAAATACAAAACCAATCCTCTCCACTTTTTCTATTATCTATATTACACTAATCATACCATTTAGGCAAGGAAAAATCAAAAAAAACTCTATTTTTGGGATTAATTAGGAATCATTGACAAAGCACATAGATGATGTTAAAATCTACAAGATTACAATATGAAACTTTCAGATTGCGTTTCGCAACTAAATAAGTATTTTGAATAGGAGAGGAAGTTTATATAGTGCTAAAAGATCTCACAAAAGGAAATGAAACTAGGGCGATTATTAGTTTTGCTATACCTATGATTATCGGAAATCTATTTCAACAACTGTACAATATAGCTGATACAATTATTGTAGGTCAATTTATTGGTCCGAGTGCTTTGGCTGCAGTAGGTAGTGCATATACTCTTATGGTTTTTCTTACTTCAATAATACTGGGACTTTGTATGGGCAATGGAGTGCTTTTTTCAATGTTCTATGGTGCTGGCGAAATCCATATGCTAAAGAGTAGTATCTTTACATCCCTGTGGTTTATTGGGTTAATAACTGGAGCTATAAACATTTTTTCATTCGTGTTTATTGATGAGATTTTAGTGTTTATGAGAATACCTATTGATATATTAAAGGATACAAAGGAATACATTAAGATTATTTTCTATGGTATTAGTTTTACTTTTGTTTATAATTATTTTGCTGCTGTTCTACGAAGTGTGGGAAACTCTGTAGTTCCCCTTATATTCCTAATAATAGCTGCAATAATCAATATTATTTTAGACATAATTTTTGTAGTCTCCTTGAACATGGGTGTAGCTGGTGCCGCATGGGCCACCATTATTGCTCAATGTTTTTCTGCTATAGCAATAGCAATTTATAGTTTTATAAAGATACCTGAGATAAGACCACAGCGCAAACATATGAAATTCAATAGTGAAATAGTAAAGAAGATCGCTAATTATTCAATTCTAACCAGTGTTCAACAATCCATAATGAATTTTGGCATCCTAATGGTGCAAGGATTAGTAAATAGTTTTGGTGTATCAGTGATGGCTGCTTTTGCTGCAGGTGTTAAAATAGATAGTTTTGCCTATATGCCAGTACAGGATTTTGGGAATGCATTTTCTACCTTTATCGCTCAAAACAAAGGCGCCAATAAACTGGATCGAATTCGAAGGGGGATTGTATCAGCAGTTAAAATTATAACTATTTTTTGTTTGCTAATATCAGCTATTGTAGTTATTTTTGCAAGACCCTTGTTAGGAATATTTATTAAGGCAGAAGAAGTAGAGATTATTAATATTGGAGTTCAATATCTCTATATTGAGGCTAGTTTTTATTGTTTAATAGGGTATCTATTCATGTTTTATGGACTATACAGAGGCTTTGGGAATGTAGGCATGTCTATAGTACTAACTATAGCAAGCCTAGGCACACGAGTAGTTTTAGCCTATGTCCTTTCATCAATACCTTCAATGGGAGTAATTGGGATATGGTGGGCCATTCCCATCGGATGGGCCTTAGCGGATCTTATAGGATATTTAAAATTGAAGAGGATTTATATTGATTATTGAGCATTTATTCCGATACTAATTTGGAGAAAACTAAGAGCCAAATTTTCTGAACCAAATTAGTGTAGATCATTAACTTATCAATAGCTATTATAAACATAGAACAAGCTATATAAAAGTTAATTTAATAATTTGATCTAATATAAAAAGAAGGGAGTTTAGTCCCTTCTTTTTATGTTTAATTATAGCTAACTACAATATTTTACATAGATTTTACATTAAGAATATTATAGATTTTACATTGACATATTAATATTGACATGGAAAATAGAAATGAAAAAGGTGGTAACATGGTGAAAAAGAATATTATTGGTTTGTTGGTATTGATTTTTGCATTTAGCATATTAACAGGTTGTGGAGCCAATGAAAATGGAGGTTTTGACCTTTCTTCCGAAATAGTAATGGTCACAAGGGAAGAAGGTTCAGGAACTAGAGGAGCATTTGTTGAATTAACTGGGATCGAAGAAAAAGGTGACGACGGTACAAAAACTGATAGAACTACAAAGGAAGCTATCACTCAAATGAAAACTGATACAGTTCTTTCTAGCGTATCCGGAGAAAAATATGCTATAGGATATGTGTCCACAGGTTCCCTAAATGATACCGTTAAAGCATTGAAGATTGATGGAGTAGCACCTAAAACGGAAAATACTAAGTCTGGAGATTATAAACTTGCGAGACCTTTTAATATAGCCACCAAAGATGAAATAAGCGAATTAGCCCAAGACTTTATTGATTTTATAATGAGTAAAGAAGGGCAAGAGGTAGTTGCAGAATCTTATATAAGTATCGATGATAACGCTGCGCCATATAGTGGAACAAAACCATCAGGTAAAATTGTAGTAGCTGGTTCTTCCTCAGTTACACCTGTAATGGAAAAATTAAGAGAAGCATATTTAGAAATAAACCCCGATGCAACCATTGAAGTACAACAAAGCGATTCTACATCAGGAATGCAGGCAGCAATGGATGGTACTGCAGATATTGGAATGGCTTCGAGAGAATTGAAGGAAAGTGAAAAAGCAGAATTAAATGACCTAGCCATAGCTATAGATGGTATAGCAGTAATAGTAAACACCGCCAATCCCCTTGATGATTTGTCTGTTGAAGAGGTAAAAGATATATATATCGGTGAAATACTGACCTGGAGCGAAATAAGCGAATAAGGTAGGGATAAATATGAAATCAAAATTCTTAGAAAAGTTGATGGAAATTGTATTCTTTATATCTGCTTGTGCTTCCATTATTTCAGTAATTCTTATTTGCTTCTTCATATTCGCCAATGGTTTTCCTGCTATAGCTGAAATAGGTATATTTAAATTCCTACTAGGAAGGGATTGGTCTCCCAGTAATGTCCCTCCGTCCTTTGGAATATTTCCCATGATACTAGGTTCCTTATATGTAACAGCCGGCGCTATTATCATTGGTGTTCCCATTGGTGTGTTGACTGCAATTTATTTAGCGAAATTCTGTCCAAAAAGAATATATAGTTTTTTGAAACCTGCTGTAAATCTTATGGCAGGAATTCCTTCTATTGTTTATGGATTCTTTGGGCTTGTGGTATTAGTGCCTTTATCCAGAAACATTTTTGGAGGTAACGGATATAGCATAATTACTGCATCATTTCTTTTAGGTATCATGATCCTTCCAACAATTATTAGTCTATCGGAGGCAGCCATTAGGGCAGTACCTGGAAGCTATTATGAAGGATCAGTAGCACTTGGGGCAACTCATGAATACTCAACTATGTTTGCTGTTGTTCCTGCTGCCAAATCAGGGATAATAGCCTCTATTATCCTTGGGATAGGTAGGGCAATAGGTGAAACAATGGCAGTTGTAATGGTGGCAGGTAATCAAGCTCGTATGCCAGCAGGGTTAGCTAAAGGTATACGTACTTTAACAGCCAATATAGTAATTGAGATGGGCTATGCTGCTGAATTACATAGAGGTGCACTTATTGGAACTGGTGTTGTTCTATTTGTATTTATTTTGCTTATAAATGGTATATTCTCCGTAATAAAAAGGAGGATGACATAGATGAACTGGCTAAGTAGATTAATTAGATATATGCTGAAATTTTCAGCTTTTATTACTTTTGCAGTACTGTTCTTTATAATAGCATATATTTTAGCTAGAGGTATCCCTTATCTAAAACCTTCATTATTTGCATTAGAATATACTACAGAAAATGTATCCTTACTACCAGCAATAATAACTACTCTTTTTATGACAGTATTAGCCCTTTTGGTTTCAGCGCCTATTGGAATATTTACTGGATTTTATCTAGTAGAGTATGCAAAAAGTGGCAATAAATTGGTTGAGATAATCCGAATTACAACGGAAACTCTCTCGGGCATACCATCTATTGTATATGGATTATTCGGATTACTGTTTTTTGTGACAACTTTAGGTTGGGGATTTTCAATAATTGCTGGCGCCTTTACTCTAGCAATCATGATCTTACCTTTAATAATTAGATCAACAGAAGAAGCACTATTGGCAGTCCCAGATTTGCTTAGAGAAGCCAGCTATGGACTAGGTGCTGGTAAGCTTCGAACTATATTTAGAATAGTGTTACCTTCAGCAATGCCCGGAATACTGGCTGGAATAATACTAGCAATAGGCAGGATTGTCGGTGAGACAGCGGCACTTATCTATACAGCTGGAACAGTGGCAAAAATACCTGAAAATCTTTTTGCATCTGGCAGAACCCTCGCCATACACATGTATGTCTTATCCAGTGAGGGATTATATACCAACCAAGCCTATGCAACTGCAGTAGTATTGCTGGTTGTAGTTATAGGCATAAATACTTTATCAACCAGTATATCGAAAATATTAACGAAGGGGAATGTAGATGGATAAGATAAAAATTGAAAATTTAAACTTATATTATAATGATTTTCAAGCGCTTAATAATATTAATATGAGTATAGAAGAGAATATGATAACTGCTTTTATAGGTCCTTCTGGTTGCGGTAAATCCACTTTATTGAAGACTTTAAATAGAATGAACGACTTAGTTGAAGGATGTAGAATTACGGGACAAGTATTGTTGGATAATGAAGATATCTATGGTAACATAGATGTAAACATGTTAAGGAAACGGGTAGGTATGGTTTTTCAAAAGCCAAATCCCTTTCCCATGAGCATATACGATAATGTTGCATATGGACCAAGAACTCACGGGATTAGGTCGAAAAGCAAGCTTGATGAGATTGTGGAAAGATGTCTAAGACTTGGGGCCATATGGGATGAAGTTAAAGATAATTTAAAGAAGAATGCCTTGCAGCTTTCTGGAGGTCAACAACAGAGGATATGTATAGCCAGGGCTTTAGCTGTAAATCCAGAGGTACTTCTCATGGATGAACCTACTAGTGCGTTAGATCCTATTTCAACGCTAAAGATTGAAGAAGTTATACAAACATTAAAGAAAGATTATACCATAGTAATTGTAACCCATAACATGCAACAAGCAACCAGAGTATCAGATAAAACAGCTTTCTTTCTTTTAGGAGAATTAATAGAGTATGAAGATACTGCAACTCTTTTCTCTACGCCAAAAGATAAACGAACTGAAGATTATATAACAGGTAGATTTGGTTAATAAATATTTGATTATAAGGATGGTGAATATAGTGAGAAGCAGATTTGATAGAGAATTGGACTTGCTTAACAATGAACTTATTGAAATGGCAAGCCTTGTAGAAAAATCTATTGAAGATGCAACAAAAGCACTGATCTATAAGGATGTAGAATTAGCTAAGGAAGTAATAGAAGCTGATAAAGAGATCGACAATATGGAAAATAATATTGAAGCCAGATGTCTTAGATTGATTTTACAACAACATCCAGTGGCCAGGGATTTGAGATTAATATCATCTATTTTGAAAATGATTACAGATTTAGAGAGAATAGGGGATCAGGCACAAGATATTGGAGAAATTATTTTAACCTTATCTAACCAAACTCTCAAAAGAGATCTAGTTTATTTGCCCAAGATGGCCGAAGCAACTATAAAGATGGTTAAAGAAAGTATAGATGCTTTTGTAAATAGAGATATGGATCTAGCCAATCAAGTAATTGAGTATGATGATGTAGTTGATAATCTTTTCGTAACAATAAAGGATGAATTGATAGCTTTAATAAGAGATGATATGACCAGTGGAGAACAATCTATAGACTTATTAATGGTAGCCAAATACTTTGAGCGTATCGGAGACCATGCACAAAACATCGCTGAATGGGTAGTTTTTTCAATTACTGGTGAGCATGCAGGAGAGAGGAAGATACAGGATTAATACCATGTATAGGATTTATTGTGTAGAGGATGAGGAAAACATAAGAGAATTAATAGTTTATGCATTGAAATCCAACGGGTATGATGCTCTTGGGTTTGAAGATAGCAATGAGTTTGATAAAGCCTTGGAGTTTTCTATCCCAGATTTAGTATTGTTAGATATAATGTTGCCAGGTGAGGATGGACTTCAAATCCTGAAAAAAATGAGAAATAATCCTAAAACTAAGGATATTCCTATCATTATAATATCGGCAAAAACCTCCGAATTTGACAAGGTTAAGGGTTTGGATTTGGGGGCTGATGACTATATTACAAAGCCCTTTGGTGTTATGGAGCTTATCTCTCGAATAAAAGCCTTGTTAAGACGAACTGTTGCTATAACACGATCATCTGCAGAAATTAGTTTCAATGACATAGTTTTAGATTATGAAAAGAGAACAGTAAATGTAAAAGGCAAACCAGTCCAGTTAACCTACAAAGAGTTTGAACTTTTGTATTATTTATTGAGTAATCAGGGAATAGTCCTAACTCGTAATAATATCATGAATCATGTCTGGGGATATGATTTTGAAGGTGAAACCCGGACAGTGGATGTTCATATTAGGTCATTGCGGCAAAAACTAGGAGAGAGTGGCAAGATTATAAAAACAGTTAGGAATGTAGGCTATAAGGTAGGGGAGGATGTTTGAAGAAAAGAATCTATTTAAACATATCATTTCTGGCATCTTCAGCAGTTTTGTGTGTCAGTGTACTACTAGTTACAATCTTTTATAATTTTTATATTAATGAGCAGAAACGATCCATAAAGGACTATTCCCATATAATGGTCAATGTTTTAGAGACTATAGAACTTGAAAACTTCGAAAGCATAACCAATATAGGAAATTCTGGTTACAGGTTAACAATAGTGGAAACCAATGGCAAGGTTGTCTTTGATACTGCTACAGACCCTGAATATTTAGATAATCACATTGAAAGAGAAGAAATAATAGAGGCTTTAGAACAGGGTTATGGTGAATCTATCAGGTATTCAACCACTATAGAAAGAAATACATATTATTATGCCATCTTACTTCCTAATAATTTGATTTTGAGAATTTCCCGTGATATTGATACCATGATATCGGTATTTATAAGGATAATCCCTGGAATTTTTTTAATAATAGTTTCTATATTAATTATTTCTTTTATTATAGCACCGGCACTGACAAGAAAAATTCTCAAACCTTTAGAAGAAACTACATTAAATATAGAAGGTATAATAAGTGGGAAGGAATTACGAGAGGTAAATACCTATGATGAACTACTCCCCTTTATACAGGCTGTATCTAAACAGAACCAAGAAATAAAAAAATATATAAAAGCCCTAAAGGAAAGAGCTAATACCATGGAAGCTATTACATCTAATATGAATGAAGGCCTAATTATAGTAGATAAAAATAAAAATATATTATTGGCAAATCCAAGTAGTATAAGAATCCTTGGGGGTATTGAAAGATTATCCTATAC
>FZPS01000063.1_pt776 | contig 13713 bp, 15 predicted proteins | sample 1817821 | NCBI WGS metagenome assembly FZPS01 (sample SAMEA104158645, study PRJEB21678) | metagenome | place: Germany | collected 2015-04-21 | reverse complement strand
TTTTTTCAGATAAGATGGTTGGAGATGGAGTAGCCATAGAACCAGTGGATGGGAAAATAGTGTCGCCTGTAGATGGGAAAGTTGCTACTATATTTCCTACCAATCATGCTATTGGATTAGTTACCAAGGAAGGTTTGGAAATACTCATACACATTGGATTGGATACTGTTGAATTGAATGGATTAGGATTTAAAAGGCTTACGGAAAAGGATGCAAAAGTAAAAAAAGGAGATCCATTGATGGAATTTGATCCTAAATTAGTAGAAGAAAAAGGCAAATCTCCAATTACACCTATAATAATCACCAATATGGATAAAGTAAAAAAGATGGAGAAAAATACTGGGGATGTAGAAAGAGGGAATCAAATTATAATGACAATAGAATTGGTTTGATAAACTTTTCAAGTTCCATGGAAAATTGTGAATTAATAACGTTTTCTGTGGGACTTGTTATTTTTTAATTCATAAATATGTGATATAATTTTAATAAATTAGTGAAAGTGTGGAGGTATTAGAATGATAAAATTCATTCATACAGGAGATATACATTTAGGGCTACAATTTAAGGATGATTCTTTTCCAACAGATATAGCTTCAAATAGAAGAGTAGAGTTATGGAATACTTTTGAAAAAATAATTGATAAGGCTATAGATGATAAAGTGGATTTTTTATTTATAGCAGGAGATCTTTATGAGGAGAAATATTTTACATTAGGAGATATAAAAAGGGTTAGAGATATTTTAAGCCAAGCAAAGGATATAAATATAATGATTATAGCGGGGAATCATGATCCAATAAATAGTATTTCTTTGTATAAAAAGATTGAATGGCCTGAAAATGTAAATATATTCAATACAACAGGTATAGAAAAGATAGAATTTCCAGAAAAGAACACGTGCATTTATGGTTATAGTTGGGATAAAACAGAATGTAAGGAAAACATATTGGATTCTTTTGAGGGAGTGGAGGAAGGAAAGATAAATATACTGCTACTACATGGAGATATATTTGATAAGGAAAGTGTATATCTTCCTTTGGACAAAAATTATTTAAACAATTTAGGCTTTGATTATATTGGATTAGGTCATATACATAAACCCAATATTATATCATCTAGGATAGCTTATTGTGGTAGCCCAGAGCCTTTACATTTTGGAGAGCAGGGTGAACATGGTATCATTCAAGGTCAAATAGATGAACAAGGGACCAATATTGAATTTATTCCTTTTAGTAATAGGGTGTTTTTAGAAAAGACTTTGAAAATAGATCCTAATTATGGCTATGTTGATATAATCAATGAAATAAAAAACTGTGATGATGAAGCTAGATTAATGAAGAACCTATATAGAATAAAATTAGAAGGAATACTTAATAGTGAATTAGAAATAGATATAAAGGATATGGTTAGTAGCTTAGAGGAATATTTTTATTATATAGAGATAATAGATAATACCGTAATGGATTATGATTTAGATAGTTTAGAAAAAGAAAATGAAGATAATATCATCGGATACTTTATAAAAGCTATGAAAAATAAGGATCTGGAGAATAAAGTAGTTAGAGAAGCTTTGTACATAGGGTTAGAGGCTTTAATGAAAGGTAAGGTGGGATGATGATATTACAAGAATTAAATTTAATCTCTTTTGGGAAATTTGAAAGGAAGGTAATTTACCTTCAAGAGGGATTAAATATTATATATGGAGGTAATGAATCAGGGAAAACTACAATACATAATTTTATAGATGGAATGTTCTATGGATTTTTAAAACCTTATGTTAAAAGAAGAATTTATCTTGAGGAACTTGAAAAATATAAGCCTTGGAATAGAGAAGAGTATGTAGGGGTAATAAAGTTTATTAAGGATGATAGAGCTTATAGAATTCAAAGGGATTTTAATAAAGGTGAAGTAATAGTTTATGATGATATAACAGGAAAGGATATTACAGATTATATAGACAATGGTGAAAGAATAAAGGTTCATTTGCCAGGCATATATTTTTTTGGGTTTAACAATCTAGTATATAGAAATACCATATCCATAAAACAATTAGGGAATCAAGTTGATTCAAATTTAGCAAAGGAAGTAAAGGATAGATTGGCTAATATAAGTACAAGCTTAGATGATGATATTTCTGTGAAAAATGCCATGGAATATTTAGAAAAACAGTTAGATCAAATTGGTACTAAAAAGGCTTATACTAAGCCCTATGGAAAAGCCATAAAGGATTTAGAAAAGCTAAAAGATGAGAGGAAGTATTTACTTATAAGACAAGAAGAATACCAAGATTGTTTAGATAAATTTTCTACGTTAGAAAAAGAAATAAAAGCTAAGAGGGAAGAAATAAACCAATTAAAAGAGCTACTAAAAAAGACAAAACTATTAAATGTAAAAAGAAATTATGAAGAGGCTTTAAAAATAAAAGCTGAATTAGAATCAATAGATAAAAAAATTGACGAACTAAAACCTTATTCTCAATTATCCATTGATGACTATTCTAAAGTTTTAAAATTGGAGACCAATATAGAGCATGTATCAGAAGAAATTAGAAATTTAAATAAAGATTTGACTCATCTGGAAGAAGAGATAAATGCTTTAGAATTAGAAGATAAAGGAGAGGTAATAGAAGGGGTTGTACCAGATAAGCTATATGAAGATGTGGAATTATTTGATGAATTAGAAGAAAAGAAAAATTTTCTTGTTTTAAATAACGATCAAAATAGATTGGATAATTTAAACACTCAAATAAATGGTAAAATAGAAAGGAAAAATAGGATAAAGACAGCTAATATACTATTTATAATTTTTACTTTGGGGAGTTTAGGATTAGGATTTGTAAATGCAGTATTGTTTTTTTTAGCCCTTCCTTTATTTGGAGGGATTCTATATACAAGATCCCTTAAAAAGAAATTAAATGAAGAAATAGATGAATTAGAAAGACAATTAAATGATTTATCTAAAAGGGAAGAGGATAGGAAAAAAGAAATTCATAATATAGAAAAAGAGCAACAGCTTATACTATCCAAATATGATTGTGAATCTAAATCTCAATTAAATAGATTAAAAGATAATATATATTTTAAGTATATGAACCAAACAAATAGATTGGATAAAAAACATAGATTAATTAAAAGTAGAGAAGATATATTAGAAAAAATAAACAATAAAACCATGAACATACAGACATGGGTAAAAGAAAGAGATGAAATTTTAATTAAAAATGATGTTAAAACTATAGATGAATTTAATGAGGGATTAGAGAATAAGAAATTACATGATACATTGATTATTGATAGAGAAAATAAAATTAATATTTTAGATAAGATATTAGGGGATTTTAATTTAGATGAGTTAAAAAGTAGTATAGAAGGTTATGATGATGATTATTTTAAGGATATAAAAGAAATTGATATAGAAGATATATCTCAAGAGATATTAGAAATGGAAGAAATATTATCTCAAAAGATTAATGAAAAGGCTAGATTAGAGGAAAGAATTGTAAGTTTAAATCAATATGTAAAACAATTGATGATAATAGAGGAGGAAATAGTTAGAATAAATGGTTTGATTAAGGAGTATGAAAATAAAATAGAATCAATAGAAATAGCTAAAGATACCATAGAGAGTATCTCTCAAGAGATACATAAACAATTTGCACCTACTATAAACAAAAAGGTAAGCAGTATTATGGATTTTATAACTAATGGAAAATATGACCAGGTTAGAATAAACGATGATTTGAATATTGCTGTAGAAAATCCTATGACTAAAGAAATAATTAATATAGATAGTTTAAGTGGAGGAACTATAGATCAGCTATATTTTGCATTAAGATTTAGTGTAAGTTCTTCTATGGAAGATGGGCATTTTCCTTTGATATTAGATGATTGTTTTATTCAATATGATAATGATAGACTTAAGAATATACTCTTGTATTTAAAGGATGTAAGTAATGAAAAACAAATACTGTTATTTACTTGCCAAAATAGAGAGAAAGAAATATTAGATGAATTGGATATAGATTATAATTTAATTGAATTGAGTTAATCTATAACATTAAGTGCTAGAAAACAGTATATAAGCCATTAGAAGCTTAAAGTTAAACTTTAACATCAATGAGGTGATGTATTTGATATACGCAATAGGAGATTTACATTTGGATCATTCAAAAGAAAAGCCCATGGATATATTTGGAGCAAAGTGGGTTAATCATGAAGAAAAGATATTTAATAATTGGATTGAATTAATTGATGAAGAAGATTTGGTACTTTTACCAGGAGATATATCTTGGGCATTAAAGCTAGATGAAGCTTATAAAGATTTGAAGAAAATAGATGAATTGCCAGGGAAAAAAATAATTGCTAAGGGAAATCATGATTATTGGTGGGAGGGACCTAAAAAATTAAAGGAGTTAAATTTAAATACTATAACTTTTCTGCAAAATACAAGTTTTATATACCAAAATATTGGTATAGGAGGAACTAGAGGGTGGATATCAGAAGATGCAGAAGATTTTGATGATCATGATAAAAAATTATTTGATAGGGAGTTAAATAGACTAAAGTTATCATTAGATACTATAGATAAAAATGTAGATATAAAGATTGTTATGCTACACTATCCTCCATTTAATATGGATTTGAGTCCTAATGAATTTGTAGATTTAATGGTAGAATATGATGTAGATATTTGTATATATGGTCATCTTCATGCAGAAGGGCATAGATTTGTAGTTGAAGATATTATCCAAGGAATACAATTTTATTGTGTTTCTAGTGATTATATAAATTTTGTACCTAAAAAAATATTATAATTAGGAGGGAATACTTATGAAGGTAATTGTTAAAGATGATTATGAAAACATGAGCAAGGAAGCAGCAAATATGATAAAAGAAGAGATGAATAAAAAACCTGATATAATATTGGGATTAGCAACTGGTAGTACGCCTGTTGGTATGTATAAGGAACTAATTAGAATGCATAAAGAAGAAGGGTTGGATTTTTCTAAAGTAACCACATTTAATTTAGATGAATATGTGGGATTAGATGAGAACCATCCCAATAGCTATCATTACTTTATGAAGGATATATTCTTTAATCATATAAATATAAATATGGCTAATACTTTTATACCTAATGGTAAAGCTGAAGATTTGGAAAGGCATTGTAAAGAATATGATAAGTTGATAGAGAAAAAAGGAGGCATAGATGTTCAAATACTAGGTATTGGAGAAAATGGACACATTGCTTTTAATGAGCCTGATAAGGAATTAAATGTAGGAACAAGTGTAGTTAATTTGACCCAATCTACTATTGAAGCTAATTCTAGATTTTTTGATTCTATAGATGAAGTTCCTACTAAGGCTATTTCTATGGGAATTGGTAGTATTATGAAGGCTAAAAAGATAATTTTATTGGCCAGTGGTAAGAAAAAAGCAGAGGTTATAAAAAAACTATTAAAGGGTGATAAAATAACTACCTATTTACCAGCAAGCATGTTGCTATTACATTCAGATGTTACTGTTATTGTTGATAAAGAGGCTTATAATGGGTAAAAAATGTAATTAAGAGGGAGATATTATGAAAACTATCATAAAAAATGTAAATGTAATTACACCTTTTGATGTTATATATGGGGGAGAAATTTTAATAGAAGAAGGTAAAATTAAAAGGATTGATCAAAAAAATGGATTAAATGAAGTGGAATCTAATGAAATAATTGATGGGAAAGGACAGTTTTTAACTCCTGGCTTTATAGATATCCATAATCATGGTAATTCAGGTTATGATGTGATGGATAATACTGAAGAGGCTTTAGATAAGATGGCAGAATTTCATATGAAAAATGGAGTAACCTCTTTTTTAGGCACTATAATTACATCTTCCTATGAAAATATGATTAAAGCTTGTGAAAATATGGTTCAATACAAAAATAAGAAGAACAAATCTCAATTATTGGGAATTCATTTGGAAGGGCCCTTTTTTTCCATGGAAAAAAAGGGAGCCCAACCAGCTAAATATATAAAAGAACCTAGTTTAGATGATATTAAAAAAATAATTGAAGTATCTAAAGGAAAACTCAAGATGGTATCTTTAGCTCCAGAAAAAAAAGGAGCTCTTAATGTTATATCCTATTTAAAATCGAAAGGTATAATTGTAGCTATGGCCCATAGTAATGGAACTTTTGAAGAAACTAAAATGGCGATAAATCATGGTGCAACTGTGGCTACTCATCTATACAATGGTATGAGAAGTTTTACCCATAGAGAACCAGGAATTATAGGAGCTGCATTGACAGATGATAGAGTTTACTGTGAATTAATCTATGATAGGATTCACTTACATGATGCTACAGTTAATATGGCTTTAAAGATGAAAGGAATAGATAAAATAATATTGATTTCTGATGCTATGAGAGCAGCAGGTTTAGAAGATGGAAATTATGAACTAGGAGGGCAGAAAGTAATAGTAAAGAACGGTGCTGCTCGATTAGAAAATGGAAGTTTGGCAGGCTCTACCCTTAATTTAAGGGATGCAGTATATAATATGGTTCATATATTAAATATACCAATTCATAATGCTATAAGAATGGCTAGCTTAATACCAGCTAAAGCAATAGGACTTGATAAATATAAGGGAAGTATAGAAATAGGTAAAGATGCAGATCTACTTTTAATGGATAAAGATATAAATATTACAGCCTCTATAATAGGAGGTAATATAGTATGGCAAAAGAAATAGAAGTTAAGGTTTTAAATGTTGATTTGGATGAAATGGAAGAAAGGTTATTAGAATTAGAGGCTAAATTAATTGCGAAGGAGTATCAGACTAATATTATATTTGATTCAAAAGATAATTATATTCATAAGGTATTGAATAGCTATTTAAGGATAAGGGAGACTAAGGATTTATTAACGGGTGAAGTTTACATTAATTTAACTTTAAAACAAAATATAGGTAATGAAAATACTAGACAAAATATAGAAACCACTACGAGGATAGGCAATAAAGATGCTATGATATCAATTCTTGAAAGTTTAAGATACTATGTGATAGGAAAAGGGTCTAAATATAGAATTTCTTATATGTATGAAGGTATAAGATTTGATTTAGATAGATGGGATGAAAATACTTATCCTCATCCCTATATGGAAATAGAAGTAGAAAAAGAAGAGGATTTAGAGAAAGCTATAGAACTCCTTGAGATAGATAGAAATAATATTTCCACAAAATCTATAATTGAACTTCAACAAAATTTGTAACCTAAATCTATATATTGAATATTATGTAATAAAGTAGATTTTAGGAGGGATTATTGTGGGAGAACTATCACAAGGATTGATTTATAGAGATAGTGGTTATATACTATTGCTACTTATATTAATATTATTATTTGGAGATGAATGTAAGAAAGGTTTTGATATGGATATACTATTCATATTCCCGATAATATTATTAATAGGAGGGTTTTCAAGGAAAAAATAGATAGCATATGCTATCTATTTTTTATAAAATTTAGTGGTAAAATAGTCACAATAAATAATCTCCTATCATAGTATACATTGAGAATATAATTATAAGGGGGTTATTTAATGGTAGAAAATACTAATGTAATGGGTGATAGGAGAGATTGCTTTGGAGGCATTTTGGGAGGAATAAACGATGAGTTTTTGTTCTTTTTCTTGTTGCTAATAATTTTATTTAATAATGAATGTTGGTTTAATAGGGATGATGATTCCATATTGTTTTTCTTCTTGTTGCTAGTAATTTTGTTATGTAATTGTGGTACATTTTAATCCCGTGTTTATTACGGGATTTTCTTTTTTATTTAAAAAATTATTAAAAAGTATAGCACATTTCTATAAATATGCTATAATAAATACATACTAATACGAATATAGGAGGTATATATATGGAAAAATTTAAGTACATTAAATGGTTTGATGAAATTGGAAAAGAAGATATACCAATAGTAGGAGGTAAAGGAGCTAATTTAGGGGAACTTACTCAACAAGGTTTAGATGTTCCACCAGGATTTTGTGTAACTGCTGAAGCTTATAATTATTTTATAAAAGCAGAGGATTTAGGTAATAAAATAAGAGCAAATATTGAAAATTTAGATGTAGAAGATTCTATAGAACTACAAAAAGCTAGTTCTCAAATACAAAAAATTATAAAAGAGTCTCAAATTCCAAAAGATTTAGCTGAGGAAATAGTGTCTGCGTATGATGTATTAAATAAAAAAATTGGAGTAGACAATGCAGAAGTTGCTGTTAGGTCTTCTGCTACAGCTGAAGATTTACCGGAAGCTTCTTTTGCAGGACAACAGGATACTTATCTTCACATAAAAGGAGAAGAAGAACTATTAAATCATGTAAGAAAATGTTGGGCTTCCCTGTGGACGGCAAGGGCTATTTATTATAGGGAAAATCATGGATTTGACCATTTTGAAGTTAGTTTGTCTGCTGTGGTACAGAAAATGGTAAATAGTCGAAAATCAGGAGTCATGTTTACTGCAAATCCAATAAACAACAATACTGATGAGATTATGATAAATGCAAGCTGGGGTTTAGGAGAAGCGATAGTTTCTGGAGCGGTAACCCCTGATGAATATATAGTTGATAAAAATAAAAAGGAAATAATAGAAAAGCATATTGCTGAAAAAATTGTGATGGTAGTAAAGAAAGAAGAAGGGATAGGTACTGCTGAAGTAAATGTAGGAGATTATTTAGGACATGATTATATTACCAAACAATGCTTAGAAGATGATGAGATTATGCTGTTAGCTGAATATGGAATAAAAATTGAAAATATGTATGGTAGTTCTCAAGATATAGAATGGGGATTTGATGAAGATACAAATAAACTATATATACTTCAATCAAGACCTATAACTACTTTGAAAGGAGATACCAAGGTGGAAAAAGTAGAACAAGAAAAGGAACTAAAAATGTTAGTTAGAGGCTTACCAGCATCACCAGGAATTGCCAGTGGAAAAGTAAAAAATATTAAGGATATATCTGAAATATCAAGAGTAGAAGAAGGAGATGTATTGGTTACAATAATGACCAATCCTGATATGGTACCTGCTATGAGAAGAGCTAGTGCAGTAGTAACAGATGAAGGTGGTAGAACTTGTCATGCAGCTATTGTTTCAAGAGAATTAGGTATTCCTTGTATAGTAGGAGCTAAAGATGCTAGTCAAGTACTAAAAGAAGATATGGAAATTACAGTAGATGCAACTAGAGGAGTAGTGTATGAAGGTATAGTTTTACAAGAGGAAGAAAAAGAAAAGGAAGTAACAGTTTCACAAGGAGTTATAGATGAAAGCATAATTCATCAACTAGCTCCAGTTACAGCTACTAAAATATACATGAATTTAGGAGAACCATCTATAATTGGAAGATATAAAAATTTACCATTTGATGGGATAGGGCTTATGAGAACAGAATTTATATTTACCAACATGGTAGGAGCTCATCCTATGTACTTAGTAAAAACCAATCAAGGGCAACTTTTAATAGATAAGATGGCAGAAGGTATAATGATGGTTGCTCAGGAAATATATCCAAGACCTATAGTGGTTAGATTATCGGATTTTAGAACCAATGAATTTAGAGGATTAAAGGGTGGAGAAGAGGTAGAGCCAATAGAGAATAATCCAATGATAGGTTGGAGAGGAGTTTCTCGTTATATTTCTCCTGATTATGAAGAAGGATTTAGGCTAGAATGTAGAGCTTTAAAGAAAGTAAGGGAAGAATATGGCTTAACTAATGTATGGGCTATGCTTCCTTTTGTGAGGACTACATGGGAGCTTGAAAAGGTTAAAGAGATAATGGCTGAAGAGGGATTGGTACAAGATAACAACTTTAAGATATGGATAATGGCAGAAGTACCTTCAGTTGTATTTGAAGCCGAAGAGTTTGCTCAAATGGTAGATGGGTTTAGTATTGGAAGCAATGATTTAACTCAGTTAATAATGGGTGCAGATAGAGATTCAGGTATTTTAAATAATATGGGATATTTTGATGAAAGAAACGAAGCAGTTAAAAGAGCTATATCTATATTAATAAAAGCAGCACATAAATATGGAAAGACCATATCCATATGTGGGCAGGGACCTTCTCAATACCCAGAATTTGCAGAGTTTTTAGTTCAAGAAGGTATAGATAGTATAAGTGTAAATCCAGATACAGTGGCTTATACTAGAAGGTTAGTTGCTTCTGTTGAGCAAAGGATGATTTTAAATAAAATAAGAAATTTGTAATAAAAATTTATTAATAGATCTTGTAAAAAGTGACTCAAGTAAACTTGGAAACAGTGTGGATGAATTTACCACACTGTTTTTACTGTTTTTCTCAATATCATTTTCTATTTACGTCATCTACCCATTTTTTTGCTTCAATTACAGCATCTAAAGTGGGTATAGATACATTTGAATCCGGAATTCTTTTTTCTACATTATAAAAAGCATCGGTGGTTGTATTTAAATTTTTAGGTTCCCTGTACATTTGGTAGCCTATATTAGTTTTAATGATGGGTTTTTGTTTAGAATTTTTATTTTTATTATCCATAAAAATCCCTCCTCTTATTTATTATTTACGCAATTTATGAAAATATGTTACACTAATATGGTAATAATATATTTAATAAAATTATAGGGAGATGATATTTTGAATAGTGATAGATTATTGAAAGATATAGAATTTATTGCAGAACTGGATAAGATGAAATCTATTTTAAGACAGACTACATTGATTGATAAATCAAAAAGGGAGAATGATGCAGAACATTCATGGCATATTTCTGTGATGGCAATGATATTGTCTGAATATGCCAATGAAGAAGTAGATGTGTGCAAAGTAATAAAGATGTTGTTAGTTCATGATTTAGTAGAAATATATGCAGGAGATACTTTTTGTTATGATGTAGAGGGAAATAAAGATAAAAATGAAAGAGAAACAAAGGCTGCTGATAAAATTTTTGGAATGTTAGATGAAGATAAAGGTAGAGAATTAAAAAAACTTTGGGAAGAATTTGAGGAGATGAAGACCAAAGAAGCATTGTTTGCAGCTTCTATGGATAGATTACAACCGTTTTTAAACAATTATTTTTCAGATGGAGGAACTTGGAAAAAGTTTAATGTATCAAAAAAGGATATATACAAGAGAATTGCTCCATTAAAGGAATCTTCAGATATATTATGGAATTTTACTAAAAACATGATAGAAGATGCTTATGATAGGGGTTATATACTTAGGGAATAAAAATATAAGGCGGCTAAAAGCCGCCTTATATCCATTTTATTAAAAAGCTGGTATAACTCCTCCTTCATATTCTTTTTCGATGAAAGCTCGAACTTTATCACTTCTTAGTGCTTCCATTAGCTTAATGAATCTTTCTTGATTTTCTTCTCCTTTTCTTATGGCTATAATATTTGCATAAGGTGAATCTTTATCCTCTATAATAATAGCATCTTTAGTTGGAATAAGACCTGCTTCTAAAGCATAATTACCATTTATTACAGCACCATCTACATCCTTTAATATTCTTGGAAGAGATGCAGCTTCTAAAGGAGTGATCTTTAAATTTTTAGGATTTTCTGCAATATCATTTTCTGTGACTAATATACTATCATTGTTTTTTAATTTAATTAAGCCATGTTTTTCAAGTAATAATAATGCTCTACCACCATTAGTGGGATCGTTAGGTATAGCTATTTCGCTACCATCTTTTAATTCATCTATATTATTATATTTTGATGAATAAAGTCCCATAGGTTCTATGTGAACTCCACCAATAGATATAATATCAATATTTTTTTCTTCTCTAAATTCCTTCATATAAGGTTCATGTTGAAAGAAATTAGCGTCTAATTCTCCTTCTGCTAGTGCTAGATTTGGTTTTATATAGTCAGTGAACTCTATAATTTCTATTTTTATGCCTTCTTTTTCTAAGTCTTCTTTAACCAATTCGATTATTTCTCTATGGGGTTTTGGAGAGACCCCTATTTTAATTAAATTTTCATCAACCTTTTTTTGATTGCAAGCAGTTAATAAGCTTAAAGATAAAATGAGTACTCCTATAATTAATGTAATTTTTTTCAATTTAATTCCCCCTTGTTTTATTTTTTATTTATCATTACAGCTAATCTGTTGCCTAAAAATTGTATACCTTGGACTAATAAAATTATTACTACAACAGAAGTTATCATTATATTTGTTTTAAACCCATATAGTCCATATCTAATAGCTAAATCTCCTAATCCACCTCCACCAATAGCTCCAGCCATAGCGGAATACCCTATAATATTTATTATGGTTAAGGTTATGCCTAATATTAAAGAGGGCATAGCTTCAGGGATTAGTACTTTAAATATAATTTGCGGTACAGTGGCTCCCATAGATAGGCTTAATTCAATTACCCCTTTATCTACTTCTTTTAAAGAACTTTCTATAACTCTGGCTACAAAAGGTGCTGCAGCAATGGATAAAGGTACTATAGTTGCTGTGGTACCAATGGTTTTTCCAACTATGATTCTAGATAATGGAAATAGTAGAATCATTAGTATTAAAAAAGGAAAGGAACGTAGAACATTTATGATACCATCTAATATCTTATAAAAAGCTGGTTTTTCCCATATGCCATCCTTTTCAGTTATAACCAATAATATTCCTAATGGAAAACCCAAAGCCAATGAAAATATAGTAGAGAAAAATACCATATATAATGTTTCTATCAATGAAGGAATAATTAGTTTAGCCATTATATCACCTCCACGTTTACGTTTTGTTCATTTAGGAAATTTATGGCTTTTTGTATTTCATTATCATTTCCAGATAATTCAAGTATTAAATGTCCAACACTGGTACTTACTAGATTATTTATATTGCCCGATAATATATTAGCTTCAATATCAAATTGTTTAATCATTTTTGATACTATGGGTTTTTTAGCACTTTCGCCTAAAAAACTTAATCTTATAATTTTCCCATTAAAGTTTTCTTTATATATAATTTCATCTTCAATATTGGAGTGTAAGCTATTTATAAAGGCTTTAGCTGTTTTAGTCTTTGGATTTCTAAAAAGTTCTATAGCAGTATTGGTTTCAATAACTTCACCATTTTCCATAATTGCTACCTTATCGCATATATCCTTAACTACTTCCATTTGATGGGTAATGAGTACAATTGTTAGTCCAAATTCATCTCTAATTCTTTTTAATAGCTTTAATATGGAATCAGTAGTTTGTGGATCTAATGCAGAGGTAGCCTCATCACTTAACAATATTTTAGGATTGTTGACTAATGCCCTTGCAATGGCTACTCTTTGTTTTTGACCACCGCTTAATTCAGAAGGGTAGGCATCTTTTTTGTCTGTTAATTCAACAAAATCTAAAAGCTTATTTACTTTAGTTTTTATTATTTGTTTATCTTGTTTTTCTAATTCCAATGGAAAAGCTATATTTTGAAATACAGTTTTTTGAGACAACAAGTTAAAATGTTGAAATATCATTCCTATTTCTTTTCTAATATTTCTAAGTTCAACTTTATTTAAACTTGTTATATCTACACCATCTATGATGATTTGACCATTAGTAGGTTCTTCTAACCTATTTAAACATCTAATCAAAGTAGATTTTCCAGCACCACTTAAACCTATAATTCCAAATATTTCACCCTTTTTGATATGTAGGTTAACATCTTTTATTGCCC
>FZPS01000045.1_pt49 | contig 13713 bp, 10 predicted proteins | sample 1817821 | NCBI WGS metagenome assembly FZPS01 (sample SAMEA104158645, study PRJEB21678) | metagenome | place: Germany | collected 2015-04-21 | reverse complement strand
CAATTGACGGGTTTGAGTCCAGATTATTGTACATGAGGCGGTGTATTGTAGGGGCATGAAGATATTATATTCTATATAGGAGTTGTAACTACGGCACTATGAATCAGCAAAAGTATATTTCACGCATCACAAAGGATGGACGAGCACAACTAACATCTGAACACTTGCTGGAGTGCGCTGAGTATGCTGCATTTATCGGAAAGAAGTTTTCTGCGTCAAATTTATGCAGAACAGCCGCATTGTTCCATGATATCGGAAAGTTCTCGACAGAGTTTGTTGAATACCTTTATAGAAGCCATGAAGCTGAAATGCGTGGTGAAAAAGCAATTGGAATGGGCACGGTAATCCATTCAACACAAGGTGCAAAATATGTGTATGAAGCTAATGCCAATTTACTAATAAAGGAATTAATATCTATCTGCATTGCTTGCCACCATGGAGGCTTAATGGACGGAATATCACCTGAGGGTGAAACGCCTTTGCGAGATAGACTAATTAAAGAAAATGAAAATTTAAACTACACAGAAATTTTTGAAGCTGCAGGAAAAACACTTCAAAAGTACAATATAGACAGCCTATTGAAAGAGTGCGACAATGAAATCAAAAGTTTTGTTGAATGTTGTAATAATAGTAAGTTGGATAAACCATTTATGCTTCACCTGCTTGCTAAGAGCATATTCTCTTGTTTGGTGGATTCCGACCGATATAATGCTTATTGCTTTGAGGTCAATAAACCAATGAACTACGCAGCAATACCAAACTGGGGGAATTATGCGCAACGACTTGAAAATAAACTTGCTTCATTTTCAGGTGATTCCGAAATAAACATCATACGAAGCAAAATATCAAACGCCTGTTTAAAAGAGTCTAAACGACCAAAAGGGATATATCGTTTAGATGTTCCAACAGGAGGCGGAAAAACCCTAGCAAGTTTACGCTTTGCATTAAATCATGCCAAAGAACACAAAATGGAACATGTAATTTATGTTATACCCTACCTCTCAGTTATTGAGCAAACCGCGAAAAATATCAGAGAAGCGCTTAATACCCAAGACGAGAGTTTTATATTAGAACACCATTCAAATGTAATCATCAGCGATGATTCCGAAGAGGCACACACATATAAGCTATTAACCGATAGATGGGATAGCCCAATTATCCTTACCACAATGGTGCAATTCTTAGAAAGCATATACTCACATAAGAGCAGCGACTTGAGAAAATTCCACAACATGGCAAACACTGTGTTTATATTTGACGAAGTACAGGCGCTGCCACCTAAGTGCATATACTTGTTTAACCAAGCAATAAACTACCTGCATTATTGCGCAGGAAGTACTATTCTACTCTGCACCGCAACACAACCGCCACTGGATAATAAACAGGTAATTGAAAAACCAATACTATTATCAGAATATCCTTCCTTAATTCGTGATATGAGTAACGACTTTGCTAAATTAAAGCGAACGCGTATAAAGAAATGCATCAAACCAGGTGGCTACACGTTAGAAGAACTAAGAGATTTTGTATTGAGCAAATACAACAAGGAAAGCAACTGTCTTGTTATACTCAACACTAAGAAAACTGCCGAGGCACTTTATAGATCAATAAACAGCTACTTAGAAAATAATCCACACGAAAATATAAAACTAGTGCATCTTAGTACAAATATGTGTCCTGCGCATAGATTAGATACGATAAATGATATGAAAAAAATAATCTAAAGAACACTATATGCATTAGCACACAGTTAATAGAAGCGGGAGTTGATATTTCTTTCAACTGTGTAATTCGGGTAATTGCCGGATTAGACAGTATAGCGCAGGCAGCAGGCCGCTGTAACCGCAATGGAGAAGACCCAAACGGAAAAAATGTTTATATTGTTAACTTAGAAAATGAGAATATAGGTATGCTTCCAGAAATCAAAACCGGTGCGGACATCACCTATGCTATACTTTCAAGCAACTCGGAATACGATATATTGTCAAGTAATGTTATTCAAAACTATTACAACCGTTATTTCAATGTACATAGAACAAAAATGAGCTATCCGATCGGGGAGGGCGCAGTCAACCTTTACGACTTATTATCTTGCAATATTAAAGGAAGAGGCGCCATTCAAAATAGGGGGAGAAATGATTGTCCGGCTTTAGTGCAAGCATTTCAAACCGCAGGAGAAGTATTTTCAGTAATTGACAATCGCACAACAAGCGTTATTGTACCATATAAGGATAGCAAGAAACTTGTAGGCGAATATACAAAAGCAACAGATATTGACACCAAACGGAAACTGCTGCGCCAACTTGGACGATACTCAGTGTCGTTATATTCACATAAATTTAACGAATTTCAAAGATTAGGAGTAATATACCCAATTACTAATGAGATGTATATGCTTAACTCAAAATTCTATGATGATGATAAACTGGGTGTCATAGATGACATATACAATATAGACTTAATAGTTAACGATAAAAAATCTTAATCAAGGAGGAAAGAAATATGAAGCATCGAAATACGGTTGAATTCATGGTGTACGGAAAATACGCTCTTTTTTCCGACCCCATAACAAGAGTCGGCGGCGAAAAACTCACGTATCAGATTCCTACATATCAAGCGATAAAAGGGATACTTGAAAGCGTATATTGGAAACCAACATTTACTTGGTATATAGACGAAGTACGCGTTATGAACAAGATTCAAACACAATCAAAAGGTGTACGGCGACTAAAGTATGCGAACCCAGGCAACGACTTGTCATATTTCACATATCTAAAAGATGTTTGCTACAAAGTTCGCGCGCATTTTGAGTGGAACGAACACAGACCCGAGTTTAAAACTGATCGCAACGAAAACAAGCACCATAATATTGCTAAGCGAATGATAGAGAGAGGCGGGCGCAGGGATATTTTTCTTGGAGCACGTGAATGTCAAGGCTATGTTGTGCAATGCGATTTCGACGAGGGCACAGGCTTTTATGATAATTATGGTGAAATAGATTTTGGACTTATGGTACATGGATTTGATTATCCAGATGAAACAGGCAAAGACGAAATGTCCATAAGACTATGGAAGAATGCAAAAATGATAGATGGTAAAATTACATTCCCTAAGCCCAATTCACCAGACCTTATGAAAAGATTCATTAAAAAAATGAGAAAGAAGGAGTTCGTTCGCGGTGAAAACTTCATAGGCTTAGATGAACCAGAGCTTATAACTATTATTGAAGAAGGAGGGGAAGGCAAGTGAGTTGGATAAGAAATCTCTATGAAACATATGATGCCTGTAAAAACGCTGTTGGAGAATGCACTGATACAGAAAGTCAAGAGGAAATGCTTTTACCATTGGGGCATTTGCTAACTGAGCCGGACATATTAATTACCCTTTCAAATAAAGGCGAGCTGAACAATATTGAAAAAGTAAAGGCATCGGAACAAGGCAAAAAAATACTTGTTTGCATTCCATGCACAGAAGATTCAGAATCAAGGTCGGGACGCAATGCAATTGACTTCCCACACCCATTGTTTGATAAAGCAAAATTCCTTCAAACAGGGAATTACAAAACTAATCTAGCAAATTGGATAAGCTTTTTAGAAGATAACCAGCAAAAATATTCGGTTGCTTATAGCGCACTTAAGGCTGTGTATGATTACCTATCAGACAACTCATTGGAATGTGATTTTAAGCGGTTCAACATTGAGTATAAAGATAATTTATTCATTTTATTCGCTGTAAACCTTGAACAATCACTCGAAAGCAAGTTGTGGAGAATGAAAGAGATATGGAATGCTTGGATTGATTATAATAATGATAAGGTTAACAGCAGAAATAATAAAGACATTTGCTACATTACTGGTGAAGAAAATTCTACATACACACTGAAACACCCCAAAAGCATTAATCGTGCAGCCGGTAACGGCAAGCTGATAACAGGAAACGACGGCTCTAACTTTACTTTCCGCGGTCGCTTTGAAAAAGCACCACAAGCAGCAACAGTAGGCTATATTGCTTCTCAAAAAGCACATCAAACGCTTCGTTGGCTAATATCAAAGCCCAGTTGCTATCGTTGCGATACTCAAGCAATAGTTGCATGGGCGATTGATAAAAACACGGAAGTAATTTCTTTTGATTCTGATAGTTATGGCATTTACTCTTCAGTTTCAGTTCAAACTGAAGCAAACAAGCTTGTGCAAGCAAACACTACCATTGGTAACGATTATGCAGAAAACCTAAAAAAGCTATTACAAGGTTATAATGCATTAAACCGCCTCAAAGAATTCAAACGCAGAGTAGCTATACTGTCAACAGATGCTGCAACAACTGGCAGATTATCTGTTACATACTATCGTGAATTTTATGAAGACGAATATCAGGAACGAATTATACAGTGGCATACTACTTGCAAATGGCATCAACCATATGAAAAAGATGAAGAAGGCAAGTATATTCCAAGATACTTTATAGGAGCTCCTTCATTTAGCCACATAATAACCGCAGTGTTAGGTAAGCCAAGAAAACCCAATGATGAATCCTATAATAAGCTAGCAAAAAAATATCGTGAACAGTTACTGCATTGCATGTTTGACGGTGAAAAATTACCTCATTCATTGTATTTGGCTGCACTACATCGTGCATCAAACCCGTTAGCGTTTGAAAATTCAAACGTTCATAGTTACACTGCTCGTTGGCGCGACTGGGAAAACGTGCTATGCTCAGCCTGCGCTTTAACAAGGAAATATTATTTTGACAATAAAAAGGAGGAACTTGAAGTGAAATTAGAACCAGAAAGAAGCGACCGCAGTTACCTATATGGAAGGTTATTAGCGGTTGCAGACAAAATCGAATCTCATGCTATGTTCAAACAAGGGAAGGAAAGAGATAAGGCCAGAGCAACTAACGCTATTCGTTACATGCCGGCATTTGCTCAGCGGCCATTCCGCACATGGAAAACGCTGTTTACACAGCAGCTCAACCCCTACATTCAACAGCTTGATGGAGCTAACTGGTATCTTAACATTATCCAAGAGATTATGTCTCTATTTAATCCAGGCGAATATGAATGCGACGATGCTCTTGATGGCAAATATCTGCTCGGATTCTTTGCTCAAAGACAAGAGTTGCGAACCAAACAAGACAAAAATCAAAACAATAATGAAGGAGGAGAAAACAATGAGTAATACTCTATCAACCAAAATCGATTTTGCAATTATCTTTAGCGTCAAAAAGGCTAATCCAAACGGCGACCCACTAAACGGCAACCGCCCTCGCACTGATTATGATGGATATGGCGAAGTATCCGATGTATGTTTAAAGCGTAAAATTCGCAATCGCCTACAAGACATGGGAGAAGCAATATTTGTCCAATCAGATGATAACCGCAAGGACGAGTATAGAAGCCTAAAAGAAAGGTTTGAGAATCTTCAAGAAATCAAAGAGCTTTCTAACATAAAAGATAAAAAAGAAAAGGCAAAGATTCGCGAAAAGCAAAGAGAGATAGCGTGCAAAACCTGGTATGATGTTCGCGCTTTCGGACAAGTGTTTGCCTTTAGCGGTGGAAATGAAGATAGCGACTCTGTTTCTATTGGAGTACGCGGTCCGGTAACTATTCAAAACGCAGTAAGCTTAAAACCTGTTGATATATCGTCTCTTCAAATAACAAAAAGTGTTAACTTAGTAACCAATGAGTCCGATCCTGATAAAAAATCTTCAGACACAATGGGTATGAAGCATAGGGTTGAGCAAGGCGTGTATATAGCATACGGCAGCATTAACTGCCAGTTAGCAGAAAAAACAGGCTTTAGCGACGAAGATGCCGAAAAGCTGCTTAAAGCATTGCAAACTATGTTCGTAAACGACGAGTCATCGGCTCGTCCGTCTGGGAGCATGAAAATTGAAAAAGTTGTATGGTGGAAACACAACTGCAAAAACGGTCAATACGCTTCTGCAGATGTGCACAATAGCATTGAAGTAATGCTTGATGATAAGGGTAATTTCAAGGAAATAATTGATAAGACAGAGTTAAAAGGGTTAGAACGGCAAATTATAGATGGTATTAACTACGCCGCTGACTCAACCAACGGCTAATTGCACGCTATTCATTAGCCGCGTTCAAACTTGAACGCGGCTAAAATTGCTGTGACATAATCAAATTCACCCATCTATCCTCCTCAACTCATACCCTGCCTCTCTTATATAATCAATAAGGTACGGGAGGATTTCGGCGTTGGTGCTTGATGATGCGTGGAGGAGGAACACGCAGCCTTTGTGCAGGCGTGCCATCATTAAGTTAAGCGCGTCGTTGGGAATGGGCTGGTTATCTAAATCATAATCCCTGTATGCGAAGCTCCAGAACACTGTCTGATAGCCCATACGATTTGCAAGCGCCAAATCTCTTTCAGAGCAAATGCCCTCAGGGGGTCTGTAATATCTTAAATCATAGTCGATTTCCAATACTCTGTCGATTTTGTTTTTAACGGAGTTCAGCTGCTCAACGAATCCGATATTATCAAGCTTTGTCATATTCGGGTGGGTTTCGGTGTGGTTGCCGAGCAGATGACCTTCCGCATGAATTCGCTTGATTATATCGGGATTTTCATTAACATACTGACCCGTTACGAAGAAAATCGCCTTAACCTGCTTGGTTTTCAGAGTGTTCAATATGCTTTCAATATTGCCGGTTTCTAATGCAATATCGAATGTTAGGTAGGCTACATTCTTTTCAATCTCTGTGTTTTTACGGTAAATCGCATTGTATTTTGCCAATAGCTGCAAGGTTTCGGTGTGCCTGTCCCAAACATATGTAACTTCGCCAGTTTTCGTGTCTCTCTCGACTTTGCCGGGGAACCAGCTGCCGTCCTCACCGGCGTCGGGGAAATAGTCTGTGCTCAACCCGTCTAAGAATGAGTAATCGACCAAGTAGGGATTCGAAAAATCTGATGTATTAGGCGTTGGCGAAGGTGTAGGCGCGGGTGTCGCAGTCGGCGGCTCAAGCGTTACAGGCGCAGGAGTAGAAACAGGCGTTTGCGTCGGGGAAGCATTTACCTCTATAACCTCTTTTCTGAAAAAGTCAATGCCGGCTATGCCCCATGCAAGGCGCAAGACTATTAGCGTAAGCGCAAATATTACGATTGCCCATGCAGCTTTGCTGACGCTCCTCATCGAATACACCTCATACATTTATTCTATTTTATTATAACATATATAGTCATAAAAACCAACTATGGTGAATATAATAATGTTCTGAGTTTGAAGGTGCTTCTTGCTTCGTTGAAATGCTCCATAGTATAATGCTTGAAAATATTGGGAGGCGTTATGAAGGTTTGTCAAGGCTGCGGCACTGTTAATAATGATACTGCGCTTTTCTGCCAATCCTGCAATATGCGATTAAACTTGACATTAGAGGAATTGCGAACGAAGCGTGCCGTTCAAAAGGAAATATTAGATGCTTTCAGCAGGATATTTACTTCATGGCTTATGCTCGTAATCATCATAGTAAATTTTGCTCTGCTTATGTTTAACACTTATAGAGCGATTACGACGTTCAGCAATGTAAACGCAGCAAGCATTCTCTGCCTTGACAGCGTGGAGGGTATGCCGCCCGTCAACGTTTTTATACTGCTGATTGCTGTATTAGCCGCTGTATGTTCAATGCTTCTGACTGTCGGAGCGTTAAGGCAGAATTCGGCGGCAAGGTCCGCTTTGGATTCCATGGACGCTTCGGGCATGCGCTCAATAAAGACAGGCATTAAGGTTTCAATCGCGATGACCATAATATATGCGGCGTTGCTTCTGTTGGCAACCGTATACGCCTATATGTCCGTTACGGAAAACAACGTAAGCTTATTGATTATAAGAGTTATTGCGCTTATACTTTTTATTCCGTTTTGCTTCAGACTGATGAAGGTAACTGACTCAATTAACTTCGCGATAATAACCAAGACGCCCTTTGTGAAGATTTCGAATTTCATTATAATACTGTGCTATGTGTTCGCGGGGCTGCTGGCTGTAAGCTTCGTTTACTACCTTTCACTCAGCGATATATTGTGCTGTATATGCCTTGTTCTGTATGGCATAATGCTGAAGCAGATAAAAACCGCTATGCTCAAAATAAAATCTGATCCTGCATACGAAGGTCTGTATGGCAGAGCCGACACTAAAGCAAATGCTGTGAATACTCCGAATACGCTGAACTCAGACGATCCATTAAGCTCGCTGCCGGAAAGGGTTTCTATCAACACGCAACCAATATTCAGCGGCGGACTTATAGACACCATAGACACAGCTGAAGAAAGCGAAAAAAGTGAAAAAAGCGAAACTAACGCTGAAAATCAGCGGTAGCTTTACAAAAAGGCTCATTTTCACCACTACATTGTGTATTATTATTGAGGCATAATTAAACAAAAGCTCAGGAGATGTATATGAAGTTTTGCCAAAAATGCGGAGTGCCCAACTCTGATACCGCGAATTATTGCGGCGCATGCAAGACTGTGTTGGAGCAATCACAGGAGCAAGTGAGCAATAAGGAGCGCGCCAGACTCGCGATGCTTAACGCCTACAAGAGCATAGGCTCATCGGGGATTATGCTTGCGCTTGTTGTTTGCTATGTGCTTATGCTGATTGCCTCAATTCCGTTGATATTTAATGTGGATGATATGGCATCTATGTTTCGTGAAATTGCGAGAGAATCTATAGGTAGTGTGCCAAGGGGCGATTCTGTTTTTATGATTATTGCTTTTACAATAGGCGTTATAGAACTGCTTCACACAGCTCTTATGCTGACAGGCTATGCCATGCTGTATAACGATTCGTTAAAAGCAACCGATTCTATATACACGCGTGGACTCAACTATATAAAAGGAATTGCGACACTTGGCTTAGTGTGCAGCTATTTATTCGCTGCACTGGGCGTTTTGACGATATTTATATCCATTATCGATTTCATAATTGTTGAAATTGTCATTTTACCTGTGATACTTTATTTCAGAAAGCTTATAAGTACGCTTGACTCAATACAGTATTCAGCCAGCACATTGACGCCCTCTTTAGAGGTTTCGACTTATGTTATTGTAATAAACTATGTCATAGCTGCATTAGCGTTCATATCACTGCCCTATAATCTCACAATCCTCTCGCTGATTAGTACTGTAATTTTTATTTTGAACGCTGTACTCTTCTCAGTAATTAAGCGCAAAATAGAATCCGTGCAGCTTGGGTTGTCTTATGCCATACGCGAAAAGATAACAGCATCCACCTATAGCGTGGTTGACGCCAACAGCATGCCCGACGCGAAGCCAAGCGTAAGCCCGACCATAAAAAAGCCCATAACTATAAAGATGGCTCACGAAATCGATATGGATTCTGAGGAATCCGGAGACGCGAATACTGCGCAAAAGGACGACGCTAACCAAAATTTAGAAAAGGAGCAATGAGGCTTTGCAAAAGCTGCGGTACGGAAAACCATGATAACGTGTACTTCTGCACCGCGCGCGATAGAAAACTTGAATAATATGACGAAGAAAGGGGGCATTCAGAGCTAAGCAAAAAGCGATGAGCTGTTTTTGAAAGCGCACCTAACACGATAGCTTTAATAATTCCTGCATTTTTGCTTTTCATAGCTTTGGCATTTCCTCTGACATGATGGAGCAGTTGAAAGAAGCTGCATAAACCGACCACAAGCTCAACCGCAGATGAAGAATAGCAATAATACTTATATCCTTACAGATTTTGGACAAGCAGAATTATTGCTTGTCTATTTCATTTTTGCGTAAATTAGCGCATACATGTTTGATTTATTCGCATAAATAGGATAGAATATATGCTGATATAAAGTTTCCTAATAGAAACTACTTAGAAAGGAATTGCTATGCTTTCAGCTAACAATCCATACGGAAATGTGGTGCTTATTACCGGCGCTTCCTCCGGCATTGGCAGGAGTACAGCCATTATGTTAGCCAAAAACGGCTTCAGGGTATATGGCGCTTCACGCCGCGGGGGCGAAAACGAGGATTACCAAAACGGCTTTATTCATATGATAAAGATGGATGTTTGCTCTGATGCTTCCGTCGCGGAGGCCGTATCAAGCGTTATCAGCATTGAGGGCAGTATAGACATACTGATTAACGCAGCGGGCATTGGCGTTTCGGGCGCGGTTGAGGAATGCTCCGCCGCAGACGCTTTTACTCAGTTCAACACAAACTATTTCGGAATAATACGCACAATAGGCGCTGTGCTGCCGCATATGCGCAAGCAAGGGAAGGGGCTGATAATAAATATAGGCTCTGTCGGGGGCATATTCACCATACCTTTCCAAACGCTTTACAGCTCATCAAAATTCGCGTTGGAAGCGCTTACGGAGGGCTTGCGCATAGAGCTTGCACCCTTCAATGTAAAGGCCACGCTTATTGAGCCGGGCGACATAAAAACAGGCTTTACTAAGGCGCGCATGTTCGGCTACAAGACCGAGAATTCCGCATATGGCGATAAGTTTCACGCGGCAATAGCTCAAATGGAGTATGACGAGCAGAACGGCAAGCCGCCGGAAACAATAGCAAAAGCGATTTTGAAAGTAATAAACAAGAAGAATCCGCCCGTACGCACAGTGGTAGGCGGAATGTATAAAGCATTCGTATTTTTGAAACGGATAATGCCCGACAGATTCGTAGAATTTGTGTTGACGCAAATGTATCCGAATTCTAAAAAGAAGCGCGTGAGAGATGCCTAAAAACGACAGCGCGACAATCAAAGTATTAAAATTCTTCACTCCCGCACTGCTTGCTATGATGCTGTGCGCATTGGGTATATACGAGCTGCTTCCCTGCGTGATTGCTTCGGCTGTATTCGCTTCGGGCATTCCCTCTGCGGCTATGGCTTCTGCTGCTACCGTTTGGGGAACATGGGCGCTGTTCGGCGAAGCCTATGGCATATACGCCTTGATGCTATGGCTTGCGGCATTGATATTGATATTGATGCTTGTATTTCAAAAGCCATATAGAACTATGCTCGTATTATGCGCGATGGTAATCAGCTTCGCTATGCTGTTCTTTGTAATACTCAGCAGCAAGGATACAGGCGCAAAGCCCTTTGAGGAAATTGTAAACAGCATAGTGTCGAGCTACTTGTCATTGGGCAAAATACCGCCGTATGAAGCGATATACGACTTAGGGCTATGCTTCCTGATAGCTTCGGGAATGTTTTACGCTTGGCTAAACCTGATGATAACGAGAATAATAGCGAATATGTCGGAGCACAGCTTTACCATAAAGCCTATGGCGCGGTATGAGCTTTGGCAGCTGTCGAGCAATTTCAACATAGGCGCGATAGTGATAACCGCCTGCATTATATTGCTTAGCCTATTGCCGCTTAGCAATTCAAAGCTGTATGTTTACGCAGGCGCATTTATAATTCTATTGCCATTATGCGTGCAGGGCTTTTGCTTCATTAGCTTTTTAGGGGAAGCGGGCTGTTTATTTGTTAAGTCCAAGCTTCTAACGATATTGATAGTTATTGCACTGTTTCCATTAAGCCTGATATTGCTTATTGTTTCAGGAATAATAGAACAGATATTCAGATTCAGGCAGAAAGCACTTAGTGAATAGGAGGAAGCTATGAGAAAATTCAGGGTTCAAACGGGAATTGCGCTGATTCCTGCTTCGCTATTGACTGTCATATCAGTTTTAGTCGCGCTGAACAATGCCTCCTCAGCACTTTTGGGCTTGCTGCTTGCCGATTTGATTGCAATAGCCGCTACGGTGCTGTTCTTTTTGCTTAGAGATAAGAAGCTGCAAAAAGAAATAGAAAACATATTCAACGAAAACGCAGTCGTGTCGCGTCAGATTATAAACAACATAAACATTCCTTGCCTTTTTTGCACAACGAAAGGGCAAATAGCTTGGCGCAATGACGCTTTTCGCGCTATACATTCATCAAAAAGCATAAAGCCGCTTTTGGAGTTGACAGAGCTAAGCTCAAATACGCCGATAGTAAAAACAGTAAACGAAAAGAGCTATCGCATATATTCAATGCCTATTGTAAGAGCTAACAGATTGGCTTCCGACTTGGTTTTCCTTTACTGGATTGATATTACCGAAACAGTGTATTTTGAAAAGCTGTATAAAGACAACCTGCCCGTTGTCGCGCTGATTTATGTTGATAACTACGAGGACCTAAACGCAGATAAAGACATTATGAAGGGTGCTGTTACAAACGAGGTCGAAAGGCTTGTTTCTGAAATGGCGCGTGAGGTTTCGGGCTTTTACAGGCGTATGGAAGGCGCAAGGTTCATGCTGCTGTTTGAAGCAAAGCACTTGAAATTATTGGAGGACAAGCGATTCGATATTCTGAATACTGTGCGCAATGTAAAAACAGGTACGGAGCAGCCCGTTACGCTTTCAATAGGCGTTGGGCTTGCGGATTCAATCACAAAAGCGCATGAGGCAGCACACAACGCAATGGAATTAGCACTTGGCAGGGGCGGCGACCAAGCAGTGGTAAAGCATTTGACTGAATACAAGTTCTTCGGCGGGAAGACAATTTCAACGACCAAGGTTTCAAGGGTGCGCGTGCGCTCTGTTGCAAACGCCCTGCGCGACCTGATGGAGAGCTCCTCCGAGGTATTCATAATGGGACATAAGCGCGCCGATATGGACTGCGTGGGCGCGGCATTAGGGCTTATGAAGTGCGCTAGCCTAATCGGCCGCAAGGCGTATTACCTGATAGAGGGCGGCAGCAGCACGGTTGAGGGGCTCATTCGTCAAAAGTTAGGCAGTATTGCCGACAACATAATAGACCCCGCATTTGCGATAGACGCTTTCAAGCCGACTTCGTTGCTGATTATAGTTGATACGCAAAGGGAAGCCCTTGTATGCTCGCAGGAAATCTTAAAAAAGGCGCAGAAGTTGGCTGTGCTTGACCACCACAGGCGTTCTGCCGACGCTATTACGACCGCTACTATATCATATTTAGAGCCCGGGGCTTCATCAACTGCCGAAATCGTAACGGAATTCATACAGGCATTATTCGAAAAGCAGCTGCATATGCCGTTGGAGGCAACAGCGCTTTTGGCAGGAATAAGCCTTGACACCAAGTATTTTGTTTTCAACACAGGTGTCAGAACATTTGACGCGTCAGCCTATTTGCGCAGATGCGGCGCAGATACCGCGCTCGTAAAGCAGATGTTCCAAAACGATATGCAGACATACCGCGCACGCAACAAGGTGGTTGAATCGGCGCAGGTGCTGCCCGGCGGCATTGCAATCTCCATATGCACAGAGGAGAACAACTGCCATATAGTTTCCGCGACCGCCGCGGACTCCTTGCTAACAATAAAGGGAATTACTGCATCTTTTGTGTTGAGTTCATTCGAAGAACAGGTTATTATAAATGCAAGGAGCTTAGGTACTATAAATGTTCAAAGAATTTGTGAACGCTTAGGCGGCGGAGGACATTTGGCGATTGCGGGCGTTCAGCTGAAAGGCGTTAGCATTGAAACGGCAGTCGATATGTTGAAGCAGGCGATTGACAACTATATGAAGGAGGAGCAGAGCAAATGAAGGTAATACTATTAAAAGATGTAAAGGGCAGCGGCAAGGTGGGAGATATAATCGAAGTAGCAGACGGGTACGCAAAGAATTACCTGATACCCAAGGGCCTTGCCGAAGCGGCATCTGCACAGAACATACACGCAGCGCAAACAAAAGCAAAGGCTATAATGCACAA
>FZPS01000218.1_pt88 | contig 13717 bp, 14 predicted proteins | sample 1817821 | NCBI WGS metagenome assembly FZPS01 (sample SAMEA104158645, study PRJEB21678) | metagenome | place: Germany | collected 2015-04-21 | reverse complement strand
CATCAAAAAGACTCTTATGAATATATTTACTCAAAATGAAATATGCAGCCGCTACCCGAGTAAGCTTTGATTTGTGACTTAAAAGGTTTTTTAAAAAAATATCGTCGCTTATTTTGTGCGGATGAGCGTTTTGCAGTTTTTGTATTATATTGTTAACTTTTTTTGCTTGAGCTTTGTATTTTCGATAAAGCAAAACATTAAACCCTTTATGAATTTTGAGTAACCTCCGACTATTGATAATATTCTATTTTTATGGCGGAAAACATCTCAATCTCCCTTCTTATGTTCTTATGTAGTGTTTCAATAATGATTTGAGGAGATAAAACATTCCCAATGGTAAAAACATATTCTTTTGATTTATCACTACCAGAATAGACTATGTGTAAGTAGTGTTTTTGATTGTTAGTTAATATTGAAATTCGCTTAATATTATAATATGGTATTTGAAACTGTTCGTTATTTTTATAAACCCTAAGTGCATCTGTGTGAATTTCTAATGTTGTTGTGTCGCTCATTATTGTGGGTTTGTCTATGATTTTATAAACTAACATCGCACAACTCCCTTACAATCGTATATTATACCTCATTTTTAACTAAAAGTCAATATGCATTATTGTTTTAAAGCAATTGTCACTATATAGCTTTAATAATAGCAGTATAAATCGTCATAAAGAAATAAATAAAGGTAAAGATGACGACCATTGCTTTTTTTGTTTTGTGGAATTGTTGATATTCAAATTCTTTCCGAATATATTTTTTTTTGGCTATTTGTCTCACTTCTTTCTTGGCTATGTTGAGTAAATGGAATCCTTAGCACTTAAAGCGCTAAAGAATTGCCTAAGTCTTGTTGCTAAATAAAGCCCGCAGCCTTAATTTGATTATTTTGAATATAGCATACGAAGATTTTATTGCTGGTTCTCAATTCTTGAACTATAGTTTTTACTTTGGTTGCAATACTTTTTTGTACTTCTGTTGGGGTAGTGGCCTTTAATGTATCCTCAAGAGATGCAATGACCGCCGTAACTAATGAATCATCACTCATATCAAGTCCTTCGTAAGTAAAAAAGAAACCTACTACATATGCAGTGCCATAATAATTACTAATTTCATATGCGCGCACATATTCAGAAGAAACTGGGATATTGGCAAGACTTGACATGAATCGTATCTGCATCAAGGAATCTAAGTCTTTACTACTGATGTTGTCATATGATGCCAGCCCTTTAATTTTGATGCCATTGTTAAGTTCGGATTTAGTAATTGGAGCATTGATTGCTCGGATAATACCCTCAGTAACAGAAGAGACGGCAGATTTATCAATAGTGGTCATATATGCTTTGTTTTTAGTAGCAATGTTATTTGCATAGGTATGCAATCTAGCTTTTGCGTTTGCCATATTGCTTTCAGATTGATAACCACCCTGTTGCGAGTAATCAACTGCAACTACTCCAAAGCCTGTGTTTATTTTTACAGTATAAGTGCTAGAATCATATTGTGTGATAATACCAAAAATATTTTGTATGTCTTGATTTCCTACAAAAATATATACTTTATCAGTCGCATCTGTAACGCGCGATGTGCCGTGTAGTAATTCATATTTTTCTCCGTTTAGTAATGCAGATTTAGTGTTGAAATCCAAGGTCAATGTATTGGATTGATAAGTAAACGACACAGTTGTTTCATCTTGATTTGCTTGATAATCAATCCCGATTCTTTCGGCAATAAGATTTAACGGAATATATGCAGCTCCACCAAATGTTGCAATCTTGGTAGCTGGGTGCTTTTTATCGTTAATATATATTGATCCGTTTCTTACAGTTGGATTGATACTAAAAATGGCTTGAGAACTAGGAAGATATGCCAGCAAGCCGCATATCAAAGAAACCAAAATTAATATTGTAAGTAATTTTTTAGTTTTCATATTTGTTTAGAGCTTCTTATCCCTTTGCTGCAAAAGCAGGGATGAGCCTTTCCTCCCTCTTGGATTAATTAGAATGTCGCAGGAAACACTAGTTTCTGCAGGTTAAAATTATTGGTTGTTACTTAAGTCATTGGACCCTCATTCTTTAGGTTGCACTACTAATACAATGTCGTCGCCAAAATTTCCTTCCCCATAATCACTAAATTGACCCGTGACACCAATTTTATTATCTGGTCCCATAGAAGCAACAATAATAATGCCGGACTGTGTATCGCATATGATTCTGTAATTTTGTGTCCATGGGTCTTTTTTAGATTTTGTAGATAAAATTATATATTGAGCTTCTGCATTATTAGGTTGATTTGTGTCAAGCGTAAAAGCATGAGTACAATAAGATTGCAAAATATACAAAGGAGCATTTGGGGCAAATTCATCTGCTATGAGTACTAGCTCTTCCTCGTCTGGTTGCCCCCCATAACATAAATGGTTTTCGTATTCTTCTCTCGTAGCAAAACTTTGTTCAATCCTTAATGGGCCATAATCCTCTATGTACTGGTTTAACTCCGACATCCATCCCGCTAAATCGTTTTCCACTGTTTGTGTATGATTGTTTTGTATAATTTTGTTGTATTGGTGAGATGATAGAGCAATTAGGATAGATATTATTAATATCACAACCATAAGTTCGACCAATGTTAAAGCTTTTTTGTATTTTTTTAAAATCATTGTTTTGGACACCTACCTTCTAAAACGATAGCTTTCAATAATTTGTAATTGAGCGTTGTTCGTAGATATAGCACCTCGAGCTACTCCTGTAATAATATTGTTGAATACATCTTCAGGCTCTATATTTTCATATTCTTCTAAATGAATTATTTCAAAAATTTCTCTTTTGAATTCCAACCCACTAAGAACAGCCCTTATGTGTTGTTCCCAAGTATCGTAACGCACACCAATAATAATCGGTATATTTTTTAACTCAACGGTATAATTATCCGCAGATTTGTAATATAAGTCGTTATCTTCCCAAAACTCTACTTCTGGGTTTTCCATAAGGTTGGAAACGCGAAATTCTTGTTCAATTTTATTCGGGTCTATATCAAAAGCAATTTCGATGTCATAGCTATACCCAGCAAAAGTAGCACTCTTATCTTGTCGTAATAAGGCATATGTGTCTTTGCCACTTAAAATATTGTCTACTTGATTGCCAACAGTTTCTTTAATACTATGCACATCTACAATAACAGGGTCTGTGACAGCAACTCGATGTATCACGGCTTGGTCTGTATTTACAGACATATATTGTGCATAAACAATTGGCACTTCCAATGTATTGAGGTAATCAAAAAGAGATGTCTGTGCTGCTACGATATAAGCATTCATTGCAATTTTCTCTTGCATTCTTTCTATGGATAATTTGGTGTTTCGTTTGTCCCGCGAAAGACCAACATACATAGACAATGCAGTAGATGCTACCAATAAAGCTATTAATAATGCCAGAACTATATTGCCTCGTTTATGTTTCTGCAGCAAAGACAACATCTACAAACACCTCCTGTTGACAAGTGAAAACCATATTGAAAGATCGGTTTCCTCCTTTGGCTGTTGGTAAGAGCAAACATAACTTGATAGATATAAGTTTTTCACGACCGGAATCCTCGTCTTTAATTGTCTTTACAATAAAAGCAGTGGATTTAATCTCATTCCCTTGGTTTGTCGCGGCATTTATTTGTGTCTTACATGTAACTCTGATAGGGTCATATGTAAAAAATTCTTGCCATTCAATGCGACCTTCCTTATATGCTGTTTCATCCAAAACTTCGTCTCGCATTTGCAACACACCATAGACATTTAATCCAGATGATTTTGTGTTTGAATCAGTACTTTCCGACACTTGAATAAAAGGGTTTAAATGTTCGTCTTCGATACCGAATTCTACAACCTCAAATATTCGTTTTTGAACTGTGCCAGTTGTGTACATGATGAGATTTGTAACAAGATACTCTTTGCGAGTAGCGTCTTCGCTAGTATCAAGCAACATGCCATCTTGCAAAACAAGACCTGCACCATTTTCAACAAAAGTGCTATGCACTCCTTCCTGATAAGACACTATTGATGAAGTCCCATTTTTCAATTCACTTGCCAGTAAGTTGATGTTTTTTCTATACATCATATCGTCTATACCCATTTCAGTTGTAGAGCCAAGAGCTCGCAGTGCAACAGCAGAGGCAAGCAGTAAAGTAGATATCAGGAATAGGGAAATGACAAGCTCAATTAACGAATATCCTTTATTGTTCATAGTAAACACCTATTCCCCCATTTTTACAAACTAGTGTCTCGACAGCTAAGTTATCCCATTGATGTATGCCTAGTCTTGTATTAATTTTAATTTTGTAAATAGGGATGTCATACGATAAATTAAAATCAGGGCTTACGACACCAGAATTGTAATATAAAATACGAGTTTCACCATTGTCGTCCACAGCTTTATAAAAATCGATAATTCCGTCATTATTGATATCTTCTGGCAAAGATTCGGGTTCTGCTTCAGCTATATTGACATCATTGGGGTAAATCACAACAGGCACAACTTCCACAATAAGATGTTTAACATATTTACCACTTATGCCTTTTGTCGCTTCAATAGCAACTTTAACAGCCTCATCAATATTACCAGTACGATTAAGTTCTTTTTGTATTATTTCATATGCTGATACATTGTTATAAAAAGCATCAAGCATATTATTTTCCGTAGCTGTTCTGTTTTTTACTTTTGTAGTGAATACAAAAATGGACAAAAGAGAAACGGCAATTATTGCAACCGAAATAAGTACTTCAACTAATGTAACACCTTTTTTATTGAACAATGCAACATACTCCTTTGCCTCATGGTATACATTAAATATGATAGCCCATATTTGCTCTTTTGTCAAACTTGTGCAAAAAAACAGACCCTTAATTCAAGGGTCTGTTAAAAATATATTTTTTATTATTCTTCCGCTCCTACTGCTTCTAAAGGGGAAAAAGTGCTGAATGTGTCTGGCTTTTGTCCTATATCGTTTTCAATAAACAATCTCTGATTATTCATGCTTGTAGCCATGTTAAATAGAGTACCATCCCCAATATTACTTGCTGTTACACTACTTTCGGGAATTGCTAGTCCATGGGATACATTGTCTGCTTCAAAAAGAGAAGCTAGCAGAGTATAGTGTTGCTTGTCAGCCTGTCCCGTATAGAAAGTATAATCGGTGGAAAGGGCATCCCCAAAGCCTGCCGTTGCTGTTCTCACTTCACCATTTTTATACTCGCATAACATCATATAGTCAGGATAAAATTGGTGTTGTGTTCTGCCGTTGGCGACAATATAAACTTTGTCCGTAACACACTCGCTGGTATTGGAAGCAGCGTTTCGCGAAACAAAATATATCTCATACTGTTTACCCCACGGGTCAGTTGCCTGACTGCGACCAAAGTTTGCATTATCTCCACCATCGTCTTTCTGGATGATGGTGTCAAATTGGTAGCTACTTTCTAAGTAACGATTAATGGCCTTAATGAGAGATTGTGTGGCTGGTGTTTGTGCATCCTCTACAATATTTTGACCCTCTCGCCAGAATTTTGCTCCAATAGTTATGCCTATTTTATTGTTTTCATCCATCAAAGGCACGCCGTTGAAGCCTGCACATTCTCGCAGAACTGATTCTACCGCAGTTGCAAAAGTACGAAAATCTGTTTTAATTTGAGTTTCTTTGGCTTTGTCCAGAGCTGCGGTAACACGTGGGACAAGAGCAACGATTAAAATAGAAATAACAAGAATAACAACTAAAATTTCAACCAGCGTTAAGCCTTTTCTCATGTTTTTGAAGTTTTTGAGTCGCATATAAATTCCTCCTGCAATATTGCCAACAAAAATTTGGTGTTGTGCCCTTACATCTGATGAGGGCATATAAATCTCTTGGTTTATTATATATCACTTTTAACCTTTCGTCAATTTGACCTTTGTTGAGAGGGTATTGGCTACATAGAATCCAATACCGCAAACATTGGGATAAATAGCGAAAAGACAATTAAAGCTACCACACCACCTAGAACAATGGTGATAACAGGTTCCATCATGGTAGTGAGTGTTTTAACTTTGGCATCGGATTTTTCTAAAGACTCTTGTGATAGTTTTTCAAAGATTTCTTCTATTTTGCCCGTTGTTAAACCGGTATTAACTAAATCTGAATATGTACTGGTAGGATTAAAATTCGCCATTAATATATCTAATGATGTGCCTTGGCTTTTAATGTCGAGTGGGAACTTACCCAGCTCTTTTTTCATGTATTTATTAGACACAGATTTAGCTGCGATTTCTAATGCATTGATTAATGGTATTTCTCCTGCAAGCATATTGCTTGCCACATAAAAATATCTTGTGAGAGCAGTTAGCATATTTATTTCTCCAAAAAGAGGTAGTTTCAAAAAAACCTTATCAATATAATAGCCTGTGAATTCTTTCCTTTTAAAATATAAAAGGACAAAAACAAATACAATAATACCACCTAAAATTTGCAAGCCATATGCTTCTGCAAAAGTGGAAATATTTATTAAAGCTATGGTGATCTGAGGTAATTCTCCTCCTGTTTCTGTCAAGATGTCGGTTAAGCTAGGCACAACATTTGTTAAAATATAATAAACAACACCTATCATTATTATAATGACCACAACTGGATAAGCCATTTGTTTTGCAACGGCGGATTTTGTTTTGCTCTCTCTTTCTAACCTATCAATAATGGTTTTAATTGCACTGACAAGATTGCCACTTCTTTCTCCTGACTGTATTTGCATCTGGATTTCTGGTTCAAAGCCGAAATTAGGGGTAAGTAGGTCGGATAATTGCTTACCTTCTGAAATACCCTTATATGCAGCTGACAAAAACTTGCGATACTTATTGTCTTTTGCCCCCCTCTTCATGCTTTTGAGAGCACTTACAAGGTTGACTTCGGCTTCAAGCAAAAAGAAAAGTTGCGTAAAAAAAACAAGAATCGTTTTTTTTCTTAGTCTTACAACAGAAGGAAAATTTTTTGCTAAAAACCTATCTAATCCGCTTAACTTAAAATTTTCATTTATAGAAACCACATGAAGACCATCATCTAATGCCAAGCTTTTGGCTGCTGATTTAGAGACGGCCTCATAAATAACCTTCTTTTTTGTACCGTCGCCTATTTTATAGGTAATTGTGTATTCGTGCATAAATTTTCGTCTCCTTTTGACATTCCTTTCGACCAAAGTCGCAGACTATTCGCTCAGTTTTCATAAAGGGGGGGCGAGATTAAATGCCCCCTTGCTCCTGCTGATATTCATATAAGAATATTAAATATTCCTTAAGTTCGATTTCTTCTCTTAAAGGATTATAGTGTTGTATGAACCTAATTTCCGAAGCAACCTTTTGTAGCTCGGCTGATACCCCGCCTTCTTTTTCAGATAAAAACGATTCTATTACATCCTTGGGTATTAATTCATTATTCCAACTAACGGTAAATGCTGTGTCATTGTTAATAATTAAACCATTTAAATCTGTAACATCTACCCCTTGGATAATGGACGGGATATATCTGGTTTCGCCATTCCATCTTATTTCGACATTACGGTCTTCGGAGGTAATTACCTCAGCAGGAATAAGATACTGATTGATATTGGGGATTGGTTCTGCTCCAGCGATGTTTCCAGAGAAAGTGATACTAGTATCTAAAACCATTTCTCCATCTAGCATAGGAACAATAATTTTGCCATCCTTAATTACGGTGCCCGTTGGATAGTATTTAGCCAAAAATTCCTCGACTAGTTTTGCATCCGCTGCTTTCTCCGCCATAGCTTTATCTTTTTGTGCTTTAAGCTCGGCTTGGCGTGTTGCATCTGCTTTTTTTTGTTCTGGGTCAACCTCTTGTTTAAATGGATTATCGATAATGGTGTTATCAATCAAGGGGTCTGTAACAGTATCAGGTTGTGTCGATATAAGCGCATCACCGAAATCGTAAGAGTTGTTTTCAAGTCTTTTACTGGCATCCAAAACCTTTTGTAATTCACTAGGATTGATATGTGTTATGGGTGCTTCTGCCCAAGCCAATGGGTCTTCAATATCAGTTGCCCTTTCTAAATATTTATAACCTCCAGCTTGACGGAAAGAAAAATAGTCTACAGAATACTGACTACCCATGCCGTCAACTAAATTGAAGAAATTAAGAATACCATACATGGGACCACGTAACGAGATATCATACTTAACAGTGTAAAAGCCATCTGAATCACTAGCACTTGGTTGGTCAGCAATGTCTAATGACAGATTATTAATTGTCGCAAACATACTTAGACTAGTGCGAAAAATATCTTTATCAAATCGCGTCACAGCTTCTTTCTTTTGTTTATTGACTTCTTCATTTAAATCATCATTTTTTTTCTTAAGCGATGATTCTTGGTTTTGTAATGATTCAATATTGACATTTTGTTTGTCTGCTATATCTTGTTTAACAACCTCGCGTTGTTCCGTGTGTTTTTGAGCCAGCTCATTGGCACCATATATAGAAACAATGGATATCACAACAATCAAAAGCACAATATAAACATTGCCTCTAATTTGAATTTTCGGTATTTTTGACATTGTTGCTCCCTCCTCCAAATAGTACATAAAATTCAAAGACATTAGTTTCAACCGACACTCCACCACTAGTTGGAATGGTTTTTTCGGCCGTTACCATGCCTACATTGTAAACCCCGTCCATTGACCCTAAGTCTTGCGCAAACGAAGCAATCTCCTCTTTTGAACCATATCCTCTAATTACAACCTCTGTAATTAAATACGGAGCAATATTAAGCTGATTATTTTCTATGAGATATTGTTCGATATTTTGTGTTGTTAAACTAATACCTGTCCAATCCAGCCCAAAAGTCCAGTCTTGGTTGCTAGATGCAAGAGCATTGTGTTGAAACGAAACGGTGTTATTGCCTTCGTCAGATGTGTTTTGTGATTTTCTTTCCACAGCCTTGCGTATGTAATAGTATGGGCGCGTATCTATCACTTCTTCAAGATAATTAGGAGTGTCCACAGATATTATGGTTATCCCCTCAGGCTTTAATAATATCGACCCAAACATAAATTCACGAATATTAAACGAAGCCGTTTTAGTTTTGTCAAGAAATTGTTGTTGTAGCTCAATATTGTTTTCGTATTTGGCAATATTGGTTTTAATGGACTGTGCAGTCTGTGCGTCAGCTGTCAGCCTTTTGCTTTCGGCTTCGAGCGTCTTTAATGTAATCCATCCAGGCACAAATAAGTAACAAGCATACAACAGTGCTGCTACAAGACAAATAATTAAATGCTTGCGGTGCTTATTAATATCAATTTCTAAAATAGGTTTTGATAAAGTGCCCTTTTTAAGCCCTTTAACCCAATGTTGATAATACATTGCTCCTGTGACAGTCGCAAAGAGTGGGGAGTGCAATATTGAATTAGTATAGAGAATCGTGGTGTTATCAATTTTTAAATCAAATTTGTTTTCCCAGATATCTACAATCAAAGAGTAATTGTGATATAAATATTCCTTAATGCTAGGGATACATGCAATAGGTCCTGCTAAAATAATAACATCTGGCTTCTCGGCACGTCTTTGAATATCATTGCGAAAGGCGGTTGCAAAAACATGGAAAGCACGAGTAGCAACGGCGAACCATTCTTCTGGGTTAATATCATTGAGAGAGAAAATTTCACTAGCATCATCTGTGGGATAATCTTTGAAAATGCCACAACTAAAAATCAGAGTCTCTATATCATGTGGATGTAGTTGAGTGTAAACACTCCCGATTTCTTTTACTATGGAAGCGAACCCCACTTTGTGGTTGCCAATATTCTCAAGGATATTGCGCTTGTACCAGTATGTTGTGGTTATTGAATTAGGAGACGAAACAAAACCAGATTCAACAATCAAGGTCGTGGGGTCATTAAACTCATCAAAATATTGAGAAAACAGAGCGGCTGTTGCCAGTTCGGGTAATAACACCGAAACAACATGTATTTTGTTTTTTGCAAAAGCCTTTTTGAGTTTGTTTATTTCTCTGACAGGATAACAATATTGTAAAAAAGCAGAGTAAGGTGCTCCATCATCCAAAACATTGCCGGTATGCACCCAAGCCATCTCATATGCTTCGGGATGTTTTTTGAAGGTTTTTTCTGTTTTGTTTTTTATAAACTCAACTAATTCCTTGGAGTCTAATATCGCATTTTCTTGAGATGTTAGGACCGTAGAATCTTTTGGGGAAAAAATCAAAGTAATGTCCTTGACCGAGTATTTATCATTATTGATTTTTTTAGCGACATCTTCTGCAAGTACCAGTGGAAATTGAATCAGACCGTTGTCATTGATATAATCTCGAATGTCCATTTGGAAAGAATCCACCACAACGATTTGATTCTTATTTTTTTCATTGGTAACAATAATTAAAATGTCGCGGGGAGTAAATTGTACATATGCATTGTAATATATCATATTAATGATGAGCGTATAAAAATTACGCTTTGCCTCCTCTCCTGTCTTAGCCTATTACTCGTCGTATTTCATCAATGGTCGTATGACCGTCTTTTGCCTTAATATATGCATCTTCAGCAAGCGTTTTCATTTGCATGCTGGAAGTATATTGGCGAATATCTACTGATGTTTTACCTTCAGCTAGCATTCTGCGCACTTCATCATCAACCATAAAAAGCTCATGCACTGGTATTCGCCCTGCATAGCCTGTATACCTACAAACAGAACACCCTTTTTTGTTGGCTACATAACCAGAAAACTTATCATCATCTGTATGCAACATCAACTTGTCTTCTTTTGTTAAAATGCAATCGTGTGGCACACGACAGTTAGGACACACTCTTCTGACAAGTCGTTGTCCCATAACTGCTAAAAGAGAGTCAGCAATGTTATATGTGTGTACGCCCATTTCAATAAGTCGTGTTACGGCTGCTACAGAATCATTAGTGTGCAGCGTACTAAAGACCAGATGTCCTGTATTTGCTGCCTGTACTGCAATTTGAGCTGTTTCAATATCACGAATTTCACCAACAAGAATCACATCAGGGTCTTGACGCAGAACCTCGCGAAGTAAAGCCGCAAAGTCCATATCAATACCACGATTAACTTGAGATTGCACTATATGTTTTCCTAGTTGAAATTCTGGAGGGTCTTCTAATGTAACAATGCTAATTTCTGGGGAAGCGATTGCGGCAAGAGCTGTGTATAAAGTCGTGGTTTTACCAGAGCCTGTAGGCCCAGTGAGCAAGAATATTCCTTGTGGTTTTTTAATAATGCGAAGAAAACTCTCTTTTATATCTGGCCTAAATCTCATATTTTCAATACTAAGATTTAATGCTTGCTGGTCTAATAAACGAAGCGTAACCTTTTCGATGCCATGAATGGTAGGCAAAGTGGATACACGAAAATTAACGGTATTACCCTTGTAAGTTGCAGAATAATGCCCGCTTTGTGTTTTTCGGCTTTCTTCAATTTTTAGCCCTGCACTAGTTTTGATTTTATTAATTAAACGCTTTAACAAGACTTGGTTATCGAAAGAAGCATATTCCGCCAATATGCCATCTTTACGAAATCGTATAGACACTCCAGTCTCTTCGGGAGCAATATGTATATCGGAGACAGTATTTTCAATAGCAGCCTTAATCATTTCATTCAAAATTCTTGATATTACGGAATCCGATTCTTCAAGGTCAATGGTAGAATAATTAGCTTGTATTGCATAATTATCTAATTCCCCTAATCCAATAGCATCACTTAAATCAGCTTTGAGATAAAATCTGTCCAAAAAGGCATCCAACTCTTCTTTGAGAAGATAGACGGGGACGACATAATTACACATTATCGCTGAAGCGGCATAAGCTTCGGCTTGCCTAGATGAACCGTCGTTTACTAAGATTTTTAAAACGCTGTCTTCCATTTTAAAAGGCATAAAACATAATTCCCTTGCCTTATCTGGCGGGATTAAATCAAGGAGTTGTTCGTCTAGTTGCTCTAAAACCTCTGCAGCCGTGAGAAAATCGGTATTATTGAATTTTGCTAAAAGTTTTAAGTATTCTTCTTCAGAAAGTGTGCCTGAAGCTATTAACGCATCTGAAAAAGGAATCATTTTTTCTGTGGCATACGCATCTATATTTGCTATTACGCCTTGTGAAAAAACGCCTGTTTTTTTCACCCACTCATCAAATGTCAACATATGTTCCGATCCTTTCTATTTTAATATATGTCTATTGTTATATATGTTTTTATGATTGTTTTGTTTTCAAATATTGAACAATTTACAACTGGAATAATTTCAGTTGAAAAATCCCTAATCGTTGCGATGTCGCCAGAACTTTTTAAAACTATTTGCATGGTTTGCTGTTTATATCCTAGTTTATATATTGTTTCGCATATAATTTTCAATTCTTGCGTAATACTTAAAGGGCTTTTATTACCATTATCAATGTCGATAAGGATGTCGTATTTATTTTGCGTAACAGCAGTAGCTGATAAATTATAGTCAGCCGTATTGTTTACATATAACTCTCTCCCAAGAAGATAGACATATTTTTCTTGTCCATCTAACTTAGAAATCTGTCCATCCGTAAGATTATATTTATCATTGCCTGTTGGCATAGGAGACTGCTTTTCATCGATTTCATCTTCCCCTTCACCCACTATAGGGTTAACGGACTCATGTGTTGATGTTTCTTCGGGGCTTGGCGGTTCGGATGAGGTTGGCTCAGAAATCGGGGTTGTCTGGGGATGATTAGTTGGTGTTGTTGTAGGTGTGACAATAGTCGTAGGGCTAGGCGTAGTGGGTACAGGAGTAGCAGTCACAACAGGTATTCGCTCTTCTTCAGTAGGTTCTCTAAAAAAGAATTTACTACAACAAAAAATTACTCCAATTAACCAAAAAACACTTAATATTCCAGCCAAGACTTGCATCCTTTGTTCCCAAAATGAGTTTTTGACCATTAAAATAATTCCCAATGGTGGACACAATATTAGCATTAAGACAATAAACCAAGTCTTGTATGTAATGAGCATTTATCTAAACCTCCAGAGATAGGCAAGAAGTTATATTGTTTATGTTACCACTATATTGCCTTTTTGTCAAAACAATTCTATGTTTCGTGAAACATCATTTATAAATTTTTAGAGAGACATATTAAAACAATACAAAATCTTCGTATTGTTTTTTACAATAAGAATAGTCTGGTGCGACTAGCATATGTTTTTGTGCATGCGTAATACTATTAATAAAATATGATACTAAAACACCATTGATAGTATACTTCTCTTGTTTTTCTTCAAGTAGTGCTAATGCCAACATGTAATCTATTGTTTTTGTGTCGTGGTTATATGCTGATGCAAACATATCACACATTATCTCTAATGTTTGTTCAAAAGGAATTTCATTAATTACGCCATCTTGTGCCCAATATTCAATATGATGTTGGCTTAGGTATTTGTGGTCAAGAGGTTCTTTCCCTCGAATCGCAGTATTAGTGCTTTTAGATGACAGCAAATCCACATCATGATTCGCTGCTAGAGAAGTAATACCAGCTCTTGAATAAAGATGCGAAATGAGCTTTCGATGAGCTTTTACACTAGCTTTGTAATCCGTTTTGACATATATTTTTTTAATATTGGCAATTATAGAACGCAAAACAATATACAGAAAGTGCTTAATATTAGAAAAGAGATTTTCAAAAAAATCTTTAATACTATATCCTATATAAGAAATACGTTG
>FZPS01000027.1_pt235 | contig 13728 bp, 14 predicted proteins | sample 1817821 | NCBI WGS metagenome assembly FZPS01 (sample SAMEA104158645, study PRJEB21678) | metagenome | place: Germany | collected 2015-04-21 | reverse complement strand
TTAATGATTATATTGCCGCTTTTGCTCTAAACACCTAATTGTGCTGACCGGTCTAATAGTTTATAACGATGCTTAAATATACGTTCATTCTATATTAGCGCTTTTGGGTTATCGGTTTTTTGATAAAATTCATAAATTGAACAGCTTTAGCCGCAATACCTAAGACGGGTAAGTTCGTATTAGCCGCAAGATTACTGAACAAAGGCAAATTCAGCAAAGAAATTAGCTTGTCGAATTTATCGTTATCCATCGTGTTTGCGTATTCTCTTAATATCAGACTATTATCGTAATGTTTGTTAAACCATGCTGTCATTTTATTGTAGTCTTTTCCCGTGATTATTGATTCGGCGGCGTATATACCGCTTAAAATAGATGGAATCTGTCCAAAACCCATAAAGGGTTCAACAAATCCACCGGCTGCTCCAGTTAATAGTATTTTACCAACCTGCCTGCTTTTAACTCTTCCCATTTTATATTCCTCAAATTTGAATTCGGTTTTTGGAACAGGTTCAATATTAAGCTCTTCTACAGTTCTTGACCAAAGTTTATCAAGTTCTTCCGGCGAAGATGGTATCGCTACAGTACAGTAAGAAGCTTCGGAAGTACTGAAAGGCGCGGAATACACCATGCAATTTTTACTGAGCTTATTATTCAGCCAGATTTTTGCAACACCTATATCAAATTTCCCCTTAACAATGCAGCCTTTCAAAAATGCTTCGGTGTCTGTCTTCCATACTCCAAGTTCTCTTGAAATGGCAGGATCACCTGTGGCAACTACAATCCAATCAAAATCCTTTTCAAGCTCCTGCCAGGTAACAGTTGAATTATAATGGATTTGCGCTGTAATCTGTCTGGCAAGCTGGCATTCCCATGAACGATCATCATGACCGCGTATTGACGTGTAACCCAGGTTAAAACCTGTAAAAACTGCTTTATAGTTTGGGGAATATATTTCAAGTGAATGAGTTATACCCGATGGCAAAAGATTTAAGCCGTATTTTTTATTTACATATACAACAGGATCTATAATTGGCCTATGCATTAGCTGCATAACGGCTTCCATATTAGGAAAACGTTCACCAACCCTATGACGCCTTTCAAAAATTACAGGCTTAATATTATTGTCTTCAAGATGTTTTGCACATGACAGCCCTGAAAGCCCTGCACCTAATATCGCTACTTTCATTTTTTGATACCTCTCAGACACAAGCTTGTTATTAGTAATGTCCAAAAATACCGTTCAAAATCATTGATCTTAAATTCAGAACAATAGCCTTTCGAACAATGTATTGGAATCCCGGTTATTATTCAGACATTACTGCATGAACTATTGTATATTAGTCATTTAAATTACTGTGTGTCTGAACAGTAACGAATCTCTGTTTGGAAAAGATGAAAAACTTAAATATGACTATCTGTTGTCATATTAATGAGATATAATTGTAATGGTGAGGATATTGAAAATAAATAGATTGCTTGGAATAACAATTCTTTTATTAAATAGAGAAACAGTTACGGCGAAGGAACTGGCTGAAAGGTTTGGAGTTTCAACCAGAACTATCTATCGGGATATTGATGTTTTATCCTCCGCCGGCGTACCGGTTTTCACTAATAAGGGAAATGGCGGCGGTATTTCCCTCCTGGAGAATTATTCCCTTAACAAAACATTAATTTCAGAATATGAAAGTGAAAGTTTACTGCTGGCATTAAAGACACTGAAAGCTGCAAAATACCCTGAAATAGACACAATCCTTGAAAAAATCGGTGCGGTGTTTAAGCATTCCGAAACGGACTGGGTGCATATTGACTTTTCTCCCTGGGAAAGCACCCCAAATGAACATAACAAATTTATAGAAATTAAAAAGGCAATTCTGGACAGGAAAAGGATCTCTTTTGAATACGTCAGCTCCGCGGGTGAAAAAACATCACGGGAGATAGAACCGATGAAGCTTATCTTTAAGGGACAAGCCTGGTATTTGTGGGGATATTGCGTCAGGAAAAATGATTTCAGAGTTTTCAGGATATCAAGAATAAAGAATGTTAAGGTAACAAACGAAATATTTAAACGCAGAAATTATGTAGATAAAAACCAGGGAAACGAAACAGAGAATATTCGTTCCCCGGTATACCTGAAGCTTAAGTTTTATCCCCAGGTTTTACACCGGCTGTATGACGATTTCGATGATGAGATGATTGTGAGAAACAGCGATGGAACCTGTACTGTTGAAGTTCAATTTCCTGAGGATGAATGGGTTTATGGGTATCTGCTGTCATTCGGCAGCTATGTGGAGATTTTGGAACCGCAGCATATCAGGGATATTATTGCCGACAGGGCAAAAAAGCTTTTGAAATTCTACGAAAAAAGTTGAGGAAAGGCAGTATGCATTTCAAAGAAGTAAAATCAATTTTATCGTCTAATAACAATATGAATATATATCGCGGCTGTACCCATGGCTGCATTTATTGCGACAGCAGAAGCAGATGCTACAATATGGAGCATGATTTTGAGGATATAGAGGTAAAGTTAAATGCGCCGGAGCTTCTGGAAAATGCCCTTAGAAAAAAGCGTAAAAAATGTATGATTGGAACTGGTTCCATGTGCGATCCGTACATGCACATTGAAATAGAGCTAAACTATACACGAAAGTGCCTTGAAATTATCAACAGATACGGATTTGGATTAAGTATCCTGACGAAATCCAACAGAATATTAAGGGATCTGGATTTATTAAAGAGCATCAACAATAACTCTAAATGCGTTGTTCAGATGACTTTGACAACTTATGACGAAAACCTGTGTAAAATAATTGAACCTTATGTTTGTACAACAAAAGAACGTTACGAAGTTCTGAAAATAATGAGGGATAATGGGATTCCCACCGTAGTATGGCTTGATCCGATTTTACCATATATAAATGATACCGAGGAAAATCTAATAGGAATACTTGATTATTGCATTGATACCAAAGTGTCAGGAATAATATGTTTTGGAATGGGGCTAACATTAAGGGATGGAAACAGAGAATACTTCTATAAGAATCTTGACAGGCATTTCCCCGGATTAAAACAAATATACCAAAAAAAATATGGTTTCAGCTATGAACTTAAAAGTGATAACAACGAGAAACTTTTGGAAATTTTTCACGACACGTGTGAAAAATACGGTATAATTCATAACAATGGTGAAATATTCAGGTACCTTCATACATATGAAGAAGATGTAAAATTAGAGCAAATGACTTTATTTTAGATATTTTTCAAATATGACATACCGCTGTCATTTCGAAGGGTTAAAATGGCATTGAAAATATAGTAAAGGAGTCGATTTATGTGGAAGCTATGGAAATGAAGATTTGCCAAAGCTGTGCAATGCCATTGGAAAGCCCGGATTTATACGGGGCGAATGCGGACGGAAGCAAAAATGAGGATTACTGCTGTTACTGCTTCAAGAATGGCTCATTTACATCGGATGAAACAATGGAGCAAATGATTGAAACCTGTGTTCCTTTTGTGTCAAAGGGAAACCCTTATCCGGATGAGGATACCGCCAGAAAAGCAATGCTGGAGATTTTTCCAAACCTTAAAAGGTGGAAGAAATAACGAGGGTGTGGGAAACCATACCCTCTTGAATAATGAGAAAACCTAACCTAATAAAGCAAAATTGAAAGCCTAAAATTTAAAATGAATGAAGAGGCTAGTATTTTATGCGGCAGGATATTGCATATTAGGAGAAAATAACAGGAGTGATTGTCATGATCGAACTACCGGAAGCTATGGTATTATCTAAACAATTAAATGAAAGCATTCGCGGGAAAAGAATAATGAATGTAATTGCTGCGCACAGCCCTCACAAATTTGCCTGGTATCATGGTGATCCGCAGAAGTATCATGATTTGCTGGCCGATAAGGTAATCGGCATAGCGGAAGGTTTCGGCAGTATGGTTGAGATAAAGGCAGAGGATGCAATCATATTGTTCGGTGAAGGCGTAGGGATAAGATTCCACCGGGAGGATGAAAAAAAGCCCCAGAAACACCAGCTTCTTATCGAGTTTGAAGACTTTTCGGCACTCAGTGCCTCTGTCCAAATGTATGGGGGTTTATGGTGTTTTAAAGAAGGCGAATTTGAAAATCAATATTATTTCATTGCAAAGGAAAAGCCTTCAACCCTCTCAAATGAATTTGACAGGGCTTATTTTGACAGCATTATTTCCGCACCGGGGATTGAGAAGCTTAGTACAAAAGCACTGCTTGCTACGGAGCAAAGAATACCCGGCCTTGGAAATGGTGTTTTGCAGGATATCCTCTATAATGCCCGAATTCATCCAAAAAGGAAAGTAAAGACGTTCACGGAAACTGATATTGACAACCTGTATAATTCTATAAAATCCACACTAACACAGATGACTTTTGAGGGCGGCAGAGACACTGAAAGAGATTTATTCGGATGTTTTGGAGGATATAAGACCAGAGTTAGTAAAAATACGGTCGGTAAGGACTGCGAAATATGCGGGAACAAGATTAAGAAAGAGGCATATATGGGCGGCAGCATTTATTATTGCGAGGGATGCCAGAAGATATAACTTTACATTAATGCAATACAAATTTTAAAATTTTGAACCGAAGGGAATCAAGGGGACAAGACAAAAAAATGTCTCCTTATCTTATTAAGTATCTCTTGGCTTGTTAACAATAATAATATTCAAATTGTGCGGATTAATATCTGTGTTTTTGTTATTCTTAATATTTTAGAGGGTAATATTTATATAGAAATTTAGTATTTTACAAATTTTTAGTAAAATGCAAGTTTGTCTACTAATCTCTGTCACTGAGGATAGAGGTGGGCACATGATTAGTTTAGCCGGGTATAAAATAAATAATGAAATTTATAAGAATAACAGAACAATAGTTTTCCGGGGGAATCGACTCTCTGATAATTGTCCGGTTATAATTAAGTACTTAAATATAGAATATCCAACAAGCAAAGAATTATCGGATTTAACATATGAATATAAAATCATGGATAAAATATCCGGCGAAGGCATTATAAAACCATATGCTCTTTTAAAATGCAATAACAGTTTTGCCATAATTATGGAAGATATCGACGGTGAATCAATCGCCGAGATAATGAAGTCGACTAAACTTAGTATAACCGAAAAGCTGTTATTATCAATTCAAATGACTGATTCTTTGATCCAGGTTCATAAAGAAAACATTATACACAAGGATGTGAATCCATCCAATTTTATCTGGAACCGTAAAACAAATCAGGTTAAAATTATTGACTTTGGCATATCCACTGAGTTAGCTAAGGAAGATCATCAGTCTGCCAATACAATGAATCCGGATGGGACATTAGAATATATATCCCCGGAACAAACAGGAAGAATTAACAAGCCAATTGATTATAGGACCGATTTCTATTCTCTTGGTATTACACTATATGAATTATTTTCAGGACAGCTGCCTTTTGCAGGAGAAGATGAATCGGAGATAGTTTACTGCCATATAGCTAAAACACCGGTTCCTTTATGCAATGTGAATCCACAGATTCCCAAATTCCTTTCGGATATAGTAATGAAGCTGATCTCAAAATCCGCCGAAGAAAGATACCAATCGGCATCCGGTATAAAAAAGGACCTGGAATATTGTTATCAACTGTTGAAATCAGGAGTTGAAGCGATCAATTTTGTGCCCGGAAAAGAAGATGTTATAGAGAGGTTTGAGGTCCCGAACAAATTATACGGGCGCGTGGAAGATACTAAAATATTAATTAAGAGCTTTAATAACGCAGTACAAGGTCATAGTGAGCTTGTTTTAGTAGGCGGCTATTCCGGTATTGGTAAATCATCGCTGATAAATGAGATACGCAGGCCGATAACCCTCAGGAAGGGGCGTTTCATTCACGGGAAATGTGATCAACGCAAGTGTAATACGCCATACTATGGCATAAGACAAGCATTTCAGGAATTGGTCAGACAATTATTATCGGAACCACAATCAAGCCTGGACGCTTGGAAACAACGTCTGATGGATGCCCTGGGCGGCAACGGACAACTCATAACAGATATCATTCCCGACCTGGAGCAGATTATCGGTTTGCAGCCCCAGGTAACTGAACTTAATCCTATTGAATCCCAAAACCGAATTCAGATGGTTTTTCTGGAACTTATCAAGGTTTTTGCACAGAAAGAGCATCCTTTGGTCATCTTTCTTGATGATATTCAATGGAGTGATGCCGCCACTATCAATCTGATTTATTACATATTCTGCATGGATACACTTAAGCATGTGCTGTTTGTATGTACATACAGGGATAATGAGATTCAAGCCGGGCACAGACTTTTTCAGCTATTTGAAAAACTAAGAAACCTGAATTCCTGCACCGAACTGATTTTAAAGCCGCTGGACTTTACCGCAGTAAACAATTTGATATCAGAAACACTTCATTCTCCACCGGATATAACAAAGCCTTTGGCTGAACTATTAATTAAGAAAACCAATGGAAATCCGTTTTTCACCATTAAATTATTGAAATCATTATATCTTCAAAAAGCGTTTATATTTATTCCGGAAAAAGGACAATGGAGTTTTGAGCTTGAGAAAGTAAAAAATGCTGAAATCAGCGATAATGTGATCGATCTGATTATAAAAAGTTTAAAATCACTCCCTGAAAGGACTATTAATACTCTTAAGCTGGCTGCTTGTATTGGCAGTCAGTTTGGTTTCAGGACTCTTTTGTTAATTAAAAATGACTCCGAAACTCTACTTTACAATGATATATAGGCAGCAATTAATAAAGAAATTATTGTTCCAATCGATAACAATTATCGACTGATAAGCAATCTAAATACTGAAATGTATAAAGACGTACCAATTCGGTTTTGCTTCACTCATGACAGGGTCCGGCAGGCTATATATTCATTAATTACAGATAACGAAAGAGCCCAAATACATCTATCAATAGGGTATATTTACTTAGAGGTTTTTCAGGAAGAAGAACGTACAGATTTGCTTTATGACCTGGTTAATCACTTAAATATCGGAAGGCCGTTAATTCATAATATAAATAAACGGATTGAATTATCCGACTTAAATATCCTGGCCGGAAATACGGCAAAGAAGTCGACTGCTTTCGCTGCTGCCGAAAATTATTTCGCTATAGCTCAATCACTTTTGCCTGAGGAGCAGTGGGCCAAAACTCCAGAAAAATATTTTAAATTACTGCTGGAACATGCTAATGTAGCCTTGCTATCCGGGAACTTAACACTATCGGACAGTCTTTGCAATCAATTATCGGATATAGCGCAAAGCAATATTGACAAAGCGGCAATTTCGATAATTAGGGTCCAAATACTTGAGTACCAGAGTAAACATCATGAAGCTATTGACGAAGTCCGACGAAGCCTTCGTTTATTTGATATTCATTTACCTGAAAATGAGCAGGAGGTCGTTCAGAAGATCCATGAAGGGATCTTCAAACTGAAGAATTATTTGGATCGAATAACGATAGATGGGCTTAAAAAGCTCCCGGAAATGAAGGATCCGGAAAAAATAATTATAATGCAGATGGTTTTTCAAATGGTTCCGGCAGCGTACCAAAGCAATCCGCAGTTATTCGTTTTAATTTCGTTGATGATGTTTGAGCTAACATGCGACCACGGAGTTTCGCCATTATCATGCAAATGCTTTACCGATTGCGCTATTATTCTGGGCTCAGCACTTGGGGATTATGAAACCAGTTACAGGCTTGCGAAAGCCGCATTTTCGCTCCTGAACAGATTAGAAGCGGAAGCTTTCAGGGCTGCCGTATGCTACGGCTTTACGTTTACTTTCTATATGCGTGCTCATTATAGCGAAAGCCTCAGCTATTATGACATGTCTTTTTATAAGGGCCTGGAAACGGGCGATATTCACCACGCGGCTTTTGCGCTCGCTGATAAACTCCTTTTATTGTTGTATACAGGGAAGAACCTGAGCGAATGTATTAAGGAAACGGAGAATGCCATAACCTATCTGAATAAAATAAATATCAGTATGCCACAGCTATTGGCCCAAATAATTCATTACATGATACAGAAATTTAAATTAATTCACAATGAAAAAAAAGAAAGAAGCTTCTATAAAAAAGACCAGGAAATGCTTGAGACACTTAAGAGTACCAATGATTTCGGATTTTTATGCAGGTTTTATATCCTAAATACTTATCTGAATATTATTCATGGCAGAATGGATGATGCGGAAAAATGGAATAACATGGCGCAGGAAATGATTCATTCGGCGGGACTGGTTCAGGATTATTCGGTTATTGATCATTATATGTTCCAAGGACTTATAATCTGCAGTAAATGGACAAATTTGTGTGAAAACGAAAAAAACATTGCAAGGGAAGACCTGTCAAACATTCAACAGAAGCTTAAACACTGGATGGAGAATTGCCCCGCCAACTTTGCACACAAATATTATTTGCTGACTGCCGAGATAGCAATCATTGACGGCGCAGCAATCGACACAGTCGACGAGTTCTTCAGGAAAGCGTTGGAATCAATTGGCAGCAATGATTTTATTCAATTCCGGGCACTATGCAATGAGTTATACGGACAGTTCTGGCCTGCACTGAAGGAATCTGGCGTGAAAATTCTTATATTACGAATAACAAAGTAAAGTCACTGTTATGTATACCCGTTATCTATCAAACAAAATTTAAAGGTATAGTTTATTTGGAGAATAATCTATCCGACAACGTTTTTACATTTGAAAGATTGGAAATTTTAAAAATCTTATCCACTCAGGCAGCAATTTCGATTGAAAATGCTATGTTATATAAAAATATGGAGGAAAGAATTAAGGAGAGAACGGCTCAATTAGATAAAGCTAATGAGAAGCTTAGAGAGTTGTCATTCCATGATCCACTAACAGGTTTATATAATAGGAGGTACACTTTTCAATTCATATCGAAAAAAGTAAGGGCATTTATTCAGAATAAAAGACGCTTACTGGATAAGAATGAAAGATTGAAGATTATTTCAATATCGAAATAATTTAGACCTTAAAACAATCTGTGTTATCATCTCCTTTCGGAACGCATGAAGTCAAAGGGACAAGTTATGCAAAACGTCCCTTGAATTCATTACGTTTCCTGCATTAAACTGCTTACTTAAGCGCAGCGGCATACTCACCGATTTTTTTGTCCATTGAGGAAATATGTTTGGTCAGCCAGTCAACGATCATTTTGTTGGCCTTAACCAACAAAACAAGGCTTCCGCCGGATTCGGTATAATCCTTACGTAATTGTGCAAGCTCTTGCTCAAAATAAGCGTGTGCTTTCTTTTGGGCTTCAAGCTCCGGATATTTGATGCTCTCCATATATTTTTCTTCATCTCTGAAATGTGTCTTTGTGTATTCGCTAAGGAAATCAAGCATCTGAAGCATGAATTCTTTTCCTTCTCCCTTTTGACCAGCCTCAAACAATTGACTAGCTTTTTCAAATAAGCCTTTGTGCTGTTCATCGATAAAATCTACACCGACAGAAAGATTTGGTGTCCATTTAATAGCCATTCCAATACCCCCTAATAATATATCTAACAAGGCCGGATGATCCCTTAATTAAGAAATTGAATTACCAGCCCGCTATATCAATTATATACCCACTCAAAATGTATTCTATCATACTGTTTTCTACAACAAATATAAGTTGGAAGAAAACTGGGATGTGGTACCCGTTCTCCGAAACATATCCACTACTTTTTTTGACACTATAGGTAGACGGGAACATGTCCGTTACGACATGAGATATAAAGAACGCGTCTTAATTAATATTAAGAATTAGGTTTAGAAATGGATGAAATTTTTCTGTTTTCAAATATCAGACTAATACTAAATAAAATTTCTATTCCTATCATCATAAATGCAATCACATAAGGCTCAAAATTAATACCAATTATAAGGGATAAAACGGGTATTAAGATAGCAAACACTATATAGGATTTAGACTTGTACAGCCACCCATATGGTAACAAGTGTGCCCCAAAAATCATTGCAATTATCATCAGCATTTTTTCAGGTAATGTTGGATATATCCACATAGCAATTAATAAATATAAAATTTGGTTTACAGAAAAAAGAACACCCAAATTAGTCAGGGGATTTCCTTTATTTTGAAAATCCACCTTGATTACCTTCGATATTAAAAATGCTAAAGGCATTAATGGGGCTGTGGAAAAGAAGGTAAATAAGTTCTTCGTCAGAATAGGTAATGATGTTAAATGAATAATCAGTATAGTACACCAAATAATAATTGATGCTAAAATAAAGTGCAACCCTTTTTTTTGCTTAATTGCACAATCCAATTGTAGTTCCTCAAGGTTCATAATCAATCCCCAAACAAATAAAATTAACTTCCTATTGCATATATATCTACAAAGCCGTAATCTAATTCCAATAATTCTATATTAATACATACTGTCAATCATATCAATGTTTAATTCCAATTAATTAAAGATATTTTATTCGAGTTGATAGAATTTGAACCCCTTTCATCGGAAAAATGAACAAAAGGGGTTCACTTCATTTTGAAATGGGTGCAAATATTAATCCGTACAATTAATACTCTATAAATTTATCACCGGCTATACCGCAAATACTGCATTTATCCGGTCGGAATTTTTCAATGTTTCCACAGACAGGGCAAAGGTAATAAAAAACTTCCTCTGTATTATCAAGGTTCTCCAATGCGTCCTGATAAAGCTTAGCATGAACCTCTTCCGCTTTCATTGCAAATGTAAATGACATAACCGCAGCCTTATTACCTTCGGCTTCTGCTTGTTTTACGAAAGGAGGGTACATTTCTTTATATTCATAGGTTTCGCCTTTAATCCCATCCTTCAAATTGTCTGCTGTGGAACCGATTTTTCCTGCAACCTCAAAATGCTTCAGGGCATGTAATGTCTCAGCATCCGCTGCAACTCTAAACAGTTTCGCTGCATTGAGCTTTCCTTCCTTTTCAGCTTTCCTGGCATATGCTGTATACTTCCTGTTTGCTTCGGCTTCTCCCGTAAATGCCGTCATTAGATTCTCTAGAGTCTTATTTTCACTCATCTTTACATCCTCCTTATCCTCACAAAGTAATTCTATTAGTCTTACCAAAGCTTTCTGGGGGATACCTTCTGCTTGCTTGTTATCAATCAGAGAACGCAGAAAATCTTGTACATTATCACTTTGTGGAAGCATGTATCCTGCTTCACGAATGATGTCCTCCGCCATGATATGATTGGATTTTTCAATAGCAGCAGCCAGCTTTCCAGGCAGTTCGGCGGCAATATTCTCTTGCTGTGACTTACTGTGCAAAAGTGCTTTTAATGCACCAATAACTGCATCGGTTTTTTGCTGTTGCGGCGGATATTCAAAAGGAACCATTGAAATTGCTCCGGATGGGCAGGCATCTGCACAATCGCCGCAGCCAATACATTTTTCAACATCGATAATACTGTTTTCGGTGTCTGTCGCTCCGGTAGGGCAAACATACAGGCATAAACAGTCTTTGGTACACAAGCGTATATTTCTTACTGCATATTTCTTAGCCACTATAATTACCTCCCTTCAACCTTTTCGAATTTCCAATTCGGAACCTTGCAAACAGGGCAAACCTCCGGCAGCTTATCACCTATATAGACAAATCCGCAGATGGTACAAACATAAACCCCGGTGTTTTCCAGCATAGAATCTCCCTCTTTTTTATATCGTGTCAAGAGAGATTTTAAGATACGGGTAACCTTCTCACTCCATACCAAAGCACGCAGTGCGCCCCTATCTTTATCATTAGATGCTATAGCGTTAGCATTTGGAAAGCCCTGCTTAAGATCTTTTTCAATAAGGTCAAGCATCTTATCAAAATTCGGATTCCCGGCGGGTGCAGCAGCTGATTTAAAATAATCGGCCAGCTGTTTAAATAGGGTTGCTTCTTCCGCCTTATACTGCTTTTCACAGCCACGGGCAAGATTTGTACAAAGCGCACTAAGCTCCAGCGGAGAAAGCTCCTGCATGTCCGAAGGCATATCCATTACAGGTTTTGGTTTTTCCTCGTTAGCCGCAGCAGATCCACCCTGTTTCTCAAATTCTGATTTCTCTGCACCACACAGCGGACAAACCCAGTCATCCGGTAAATCTCCCCACTTTGTGCCCGGTGCAATGCCTGCTTCCGGTATTCCGTTTGCCTCGTCGTAGGCAAATCCGCAAACGGTACATACGTATTTTGCCATTTTCTAACCCCCCTCATTTGTTTTGATTTATAATTAAATTATATTGCGGACAAAAACCTTTAAACCTATTATAACATTTTCGATATAAATATTCTCTGAACCTGACAGTGTCAAATTATTGTTGGTTTTTTGGAGTGGCGATACGGAAACTCCGACAGTTGGAACGACTGGGTCAAAAGCAATAGAAAAACTACGGTATTGCCCGCCCCTACTTCCCGAAATGGACCGGTCTCTGCAGGGAACAGCACCGATGGCAGCAACTCCGGTGAAAGTACAACAGTGACCGTTACAGTAACCAGTACCGGTACCGACAGTAATGAAAGCGGAAGCAGCAGCGGCGGCAATTACAACCCAAATGTAACCGTCACGATTACAAATGATTATTTGATAATATTTGGCTATATCTTTCATTATCCGAAACCATCTATTTAAGCTTATTTGTGGTACTTTTTTATTTTGTCAAGACTTTGATATTGAAAGAGATAAAAAAGAAAATAGAAATAAAAAAGGGATATAACAAGAAATTAATTTTTATTTCCAGCAGTAAAACTATTCTGTTTACAAATACAGGTAATAACCGTTAAATCAGATGTAAAGAATTTAACGCTGTCACACTAAAAATCGATTAATTTAAAAGTAATAATATGGTAATATGTGCTTAAAAGCCTGCATTAAAAAACAAATGCAGGCCGAGAGGTGCAAAATGACACAAATTGATATTTTGAAGAAGGAATTTCAAACTTAATTTAAGGAGAAGAGTACAAACAGTGTGGAGTAGATATATTTTCCTTTAATTTCTTATAAATATTTATATGCATTTATTGGTTTATGGCACCAATTTGTCACCATTTTACAGAAAATGGGATAAGTTATGGAATATATTTACTATTCACAAGAATTAAAACCCCTCGCAAACTCAGTGTTTGCAAGGGGTTTGGCGGAGAGAGAGGGATTCGAACCCTCGGAGCGCTCATCACGCTCACACGATTTCCAGTCGTGCGCCTTAGACCAGCTCAGCCATCTCTCCATTATCCTATTAGACCGCTTTTCTATTGTACATGGATTACAAGGCAATGTCAATAAACAGAGTAGTCTTGCCAATATATCCTATATTAAGGCATAATTTCAGTTTTTGTATGGCAATATATCGTATTTTTATTATTTGCTGTATACTTAAGGCAGTGGAAAAAATTTCTGGGGAGATATCAGGTATGAAGCGGAATCTGAAAAAACTTTATCTATATCTTAAAAAGATTTATAAAAGGTACAATGAAGTCCAACTCGGTTTTTTGGCGGCACAAACCAGCTTCTATGTCATTCTGGCCTTCTTTCCCTTTATCGCATTCATGTTAACACTTATCAAAGAAACCAAACTGGACGATACTCTTTTCATGCAGGCCTTATCTAATCTATTGCCTGCGTCAACATATGTTTTAACGCTGCAGATTCTTGAAAGCGCACAGTCAAACAA
>FZPS01000153.1_pt43 | contig 13734 bp, 11 predicted proteins | sample 1817821 | NCBI WGS metagenome assembly FZPS01 (sample SAMEA104158645, study PRJEB21678) | metagenome | place: Germany | collected 2015-04-21 | reverse complement strand
CCTTAGAGTACTAGGTAGTAATATCTGTTTACTCAAGGAGCGTATTTTATGTTAAATTAGCTTAATAAAGGATATTATTAAGCTTTCATAGAATAATCATGTTATAATCATATTATTATAGGTAATCGGTTCCAAAGTATTATATTTGCTTTCCTAATTATTAAAAAGGAGGGAGTCTATGGATTGGAGGCTTAGAAGGGTATCGCTATTATTTTTTGTTTTGTTATTTACCTTTATAGTTTTGATGTTTGTTAACGAGTATAAAAACATGGAGGATTTAAGGGCTGAATACCCTGACCTACCAGAGGAGGCCTTCGAGTTAAGAAAGGATAGTCTTGCGGTTTGGTCCATCAGACTAATATTGCAATTTTTAATTCCAATATTCTTTTTAACTTCCAGGCTATCCCAGGGTATTAGTAGGTGGGCAGGTTGGAGGAGGGGTATAGTCACTTCAGGGATTCTTTATGGTCTTGTTTTTGTTACCATTGTATTTTTAATTAGGCTCCCCTTGGATTACTATTCATCCTTTGTTTTGAGCCATAAATATGGCTTGACGGAGCAGGGCTTTATGAGATGGCTAGAATTGAGTATCAAGGGGTTTTTGGTCAATGAATTGGTCCTGGTGTTTTTCCTCTGGATACCATATTCAATTATCTATAGGGCTCCCAAATCTTGGTGGTTCCAGATAGGAAGCCTTTTAATCCCAGTAATTATATTTATGGTTTTTATCTCTCCTATGTTTATTGATCCCTTGTTTAATGAGTATACCTCTATTGAGGACGAGGACCTGGGGAGGAAGATTGACCAACTTCTGGATAAGGCCGGTATCAGTGATGCGGATATCTACATGGTGGATAAGAGTAGGGATACTAAGACCATGAATGCCTACATGACAGGCATTTCCAAGTCCAAGAGAATAGTGCTCTGGGATACCACAATAAACAACCTGGATGAGGGAGAGCTCCTAGCAGTAACTGCCCATGAAATTGGGCATTATGTTGAGGGACATATATGGAAGAACATCGGCATTTCCATAATTGGGAACTACATATTGCTGTACTTGGTATATTTAAGCTCAAACTGGATACTGGATAAGTCCAATCTAAGATTTGGTTTTAAGAATGTGTTTAATTATGCCTCCCTACCCTTACTAATCTTACTTATCAACCTTTATGTTTTCTTAGGAAGCCCAATTATTAATTATTTTTCCAGGCAAATGGAGGTGGAGGCAGATAGCTATGAAATCATCCTAACAGAGGATAGGGAGTCAGCTATTTCTGCCATGGAGAAAATGTATGACCATAGTCTAGGTCTACCTAGGCCATCCAACCTATATAGGATGTGGTATAATTCCCATCCTAGTCTAGAAGAAAGGGTGGACTTTTACAGAAATTATAATATAGAATAAAAAAAGGTTAGGGAGTATTCAACCCCTAACCTTCATTTATTCATCTTCTGTTTGCTCCATATTCTCTTCTTCATTTTCAAGCACAATTCGAACTAGTTGGATTCTCTTCTCACTAACTTCTTCTATATGAAATTGAATATTTTCATATTCAACTAATTGCTTGTCTCCATCTTCAGGTATATAGCCTAATAGATCTAACAACAATCCACCCAGGGTATCATAGTTTTCAGAGTCCTCATCCAACTTTGTCCCTAGATTATAATTTAAATCTTTTATGGATATGGCTCCCTTGGCTAGATAGGTGTAATCATCAATCTTCTTAAGTTCGGGTTCATCGTGGTCATATTCATCATCGATGTCCCCCATTATCTCCTCTATAAGGTCCTCCATGGTGACTATACCAGAAAATCCGCCATATTCATCGATAAGGATGGCCATATGCTGCCTATTGGCTTGAAGGTCATTGAACAAGGCATTGACATTCTTTCTCTCAGGAATAAAATATGCAGGCCTAAGTATCTTGCTTATATCAATCTTGTCAAAGCCAACATGATAGGCCTCCTTCAAGACATCCTTTAAGTATAGAATACCTTGAATATTATCTAAGTCATCCTTGTAGACGGGTATCCTAGAATATTTTAACTCCAGCATTTCAGTGATATACTCTTCCAGAGGGTCATTTAAGTCAATCATAAATACCTCTGTCCTGGCTGTCATAATCTCCTCAGCTAATTTATCATCAAACCTAATAACGCTGTCAATCATTTCCTTTTCACTTGGATTGATAATACCCTGCTCTTGTCCAACTTCCACTATAGAGCGGATTTCTTCTAGGGTTACTTTTTCTTCTACACCTTCCGTGCTTATTCCAAACAATCTTAAGACGGTATTGGTAGAAAAGGACAAAAAACTCACGAAGGGATTCATGATTTTTGCTATGAGGTTGATTATCCTTATAGAGAACATAGAAAACTTTTCTGCATTTTGTAAGGCTATTCTCTTAGGTACTAGCTCGCCTAAAACCAAGGTAAAGTATCCAAGCATTAGGGTAATGGATACAAAGGCAATATCCTTTGCAAAGGGTATACCTAGCCTACTTAGGATTCTAGCTAAGTCATTGGATATACCAACAGCTGCTGATGCTGATGTAAAAAAACCTGCCAGGGTAATACCTACCTGGATAGTAGATAGAAACCTTGATGGTTCTCTAAGTAAGTCAAGTAACATTTTAGCCTTCTTATCTCCGTCATCTGCCCTAGCTGAGATTTTATTTTTATCAACTGAAATCATAGCCATTTCAGAGGCAGCAAAAAAAGCATTAACTAAGATAAGAATAAATAAAATTAACAATTGTCCGAAGACCTGAGGTCCTGCGTCATCGTCCATATTTTTCCTCCTCAAAAAATAGAATGATACAATGTAATCATATTTTACCACATTTGTCAAGTTATCATTAGAAGATTCTCCTTCACTAATCAAATCTTTTGATTTATAATAGAGTTCATGGGTAAACTTAATAAGAAATTTGATTAGGGGGATTGGAAATATGGAGCAGATAATTGTTTTTGGGGTAATAGTCTTTACATTAATTATGTTTATCATAGGAAAAGTAAGGTATGAGTTTACATCCATGCTGGGTCTCTTAATCCTAACCTTTACAGGGGTCTTAAATGCTGAAGAGGCCCTGTCTGGGTTTAGTCATCCGGCTGTTATAACTGTGACTTCAGTATTGGTTATTAGCAGTTCTATTATAAAATCCGGTGTTATAGAGAAATTGGTTGTGGTATTAAATGGGAGAACGGAGAGTGCTAAAGTAAAGGTAGCAGGATTAATGCTAGTTACGGCATTTTTATCTGCCTTTATGAATAATGTTGGGGCCCTGGCCTTGATCCTACCTGTAGCAATGAGGATTGCTAAGGATAGCAAGTTATCCCCTTCTGGCTTTTTGATGCCTGTGGCCTTTGCCTCTTTGCTAGGAGGGATGGTTACCCTGATAGGTACGCCACCCAACCTGATAGTGTCAAACTTTAGGAACACTACTTTGGGTGAGCCCTTCGGTTTTTTTAATTTTGCACCAGTAGGCCTGGTCATGGTCTTTATTGGAGTTGGGTTGACTCTTATATTGGGTTCCAAACTCATACCAGATAGAAAGAGCGGGGATGAGGATGGTATCTTCAACATAGGCGAGTATCTTTCGGAAATAGTAATAACTAAGGAATCCAAGATGGTTGGAAAGACCATCAGAGATTTTTATGATATCTATAAGCTTGAGATTGAGGTCTTGAGCATTATTAGAAATAAGCATAATATTGTAGTCCCCCATGCCAATGAAGTACTGCTTCCTGGGGATGAGCTTATTATCAAGACTGATAGTCTGGAGTTAACTGATTTGATAAAGAGGACAGAAACATCTCTAAAAGGAGCTAAGCTGGATTTCCTAGAGTCTGTACCCCTCTTGAAGTCCGATGAGTTTAACCTGGTGGAAGTAGTCCTCAGGGAGGACTCCCTCTTAATTGGAAGGACCGCCCTGGAAGTAAAACTAAGAAATAGGTATAATGTCAACCTAGTAGCCGTATCTAGAAGGGGCGCTATAGAGGTTGAAAGGCTTAAATCCTTCCGCTTCCAAGCTGGTGATGTACTCCTTTTGCAGGCTCCTGTTAGTATTTTGCAGGATGTCTATCGTAAATTAAGTTGCCTACCCCTGGCTGAAAGAAGCGTAAATATAGACACTAAGATTAAGAGGACGGACCAGTATTTACCCTTGACCCTCTTCTTGATAGGTATAATCCTTACAACGGCAGGGATATTTCCAGTTCAAATATCTTTTTTTGCAGTTGCCGTTATCTTGGTTTTATTTAAGTTTATGACTCCAAGGGAGTTTTATGATGCTATAGAGTGGCCAACGGTTTTACTCTTGGCCACCTTGTTACCCTTGGGTGGTGCCTTTCAAAAGAGTGGAGCCTCTACTACCATAGCAGGTATTTTGACTGGGCTGTCGAGTATTCTGCCGCCTAGTATAACAATAGCTATACTTATGGTTATTACCATGATAATGACTAATTTAATCGGTAATTATGCAACTGCAGTCCTGATGTCCCCCATAGCTGTGAGTCTAGCTAGCTCAATGGGAGTTTCTTCAGATCCACTTCTAATGGGAGTATGTATAGCATGTTCATCAGCCTTCTTAACCCCTATAGGGCATCAATCCAACATGCTGGTCATGGGACCAGGAGGCTATAAATTTACTGACTATTGGAGATTGGGACTACCCCTTTGTATATTGATAATTGTCATAGGAACGCCCTTGCTCTTATTCTTATGGCCCTTATAATGTTGTTTGGAGGTAATAGATGAAGTATATTGGACAGATTGGTTTACTAATGCTAGTTACATTTTTAGGTGAGCTGTTTAATAAGGTCTTGCCATGGCCTGTCCCTGGGAGCATCTATGGTTTTATCCTGATGCTCCTTTCACTTCAGCTTAAGATTATTAGGCTTGAAATGATCAAGGATGTGGCAGACTTTTTATTGGATATTATGCCGGTAATGTTTATTCCGGCAGCGGTAGGACTTTTGGTTATATGGGAGGATGTATCCCAGTATATGGGGCAGATCCTACTAATTTGCATAACAACGACCCTGATTGTTATGGTGACAACTGGTAAGGTCACTGACCTTATCCTAGGGAAGGCTGGTGATGATAATGACAGAAGTGATTACTAACTCGGCTTATTTTGGCGTAGCCCTGACCCTGATAGCCTATATAATTGGATTGAAGCTAAGGGATAGGCTTAAATTAGCCATCTTAAACCCCCTCATGCTAGCTGTAGTGCTGGTAATAATCTTCCTTCTGGCATTTAAAATAGACTATGATGATTATAATCTGGGAGGAAAATATATTACCTTTCTACTCACACCAACCACTATATGTTTGGCGGTGCCCCTATATCAGAAATTAGATCTCCTTAAGAAGAATCTTAAGGCAATCCTAGTAGGGATTACCCTAGGGGCTGTTTCTAGTCTAATTAGTATATATTTATTTTCCTGGGTCTTAAGACTGGATAGTACCATCTACATCTCCCTCTTACCTAAATCTATAACGACCGCCATGGGGGTTGGAATAACCCAGGAGTTGGGAGGTATAGAGACTATTACTGTTATCGCAATTATGATTACTGGGATAACTGGCAACCTAATAGGAGCCTATATATGTAGATTATTTAGGATTAAGAACCCTATTTCTGTGGGGCTGGCATTTGGGACCAGTGCCCATGCCTTTGGAACAAGCAAGGCCTTAGAAATTGGAGAGGTAGAAGGAGCCATGAGCAGCCTATCAATCGCTATAGCAGGTTTGATAACAGTGCTGTTAATGCCTTTGATGGTCTAAAGGATATATGAGATAAGAAAAATAGTTATAATAGTTCTAAACTGAGTGGGTAGATAAGTTCACCCATTCAGTTTTTTTATTAATTATTTCTGGTTTATCTTTTTTAAAGAAGTACATAGCCTACTTCTACTTATACTTATATCATACTAGAGACCTACTGAGACGGCCTATATCAAATGCGACCAATTCGACAGGTTTAACATAGCACGCTCTAGGAAGGTTTTAGGATATTCTTCAAACAGACTCTTGTAGGCGTCGGAGGAGGGAGGCTTGGTAAAAAATTTCTAAAGATATCCAAAAAATGATTGACAAATCACAAACAATAGTTTATGATAGTATTAATAGAAGATCATTATTAACACCTTATGTGTCCCCTATTTTTCATTCTCTAGGCAGTTTGGATTATAGGGGACACCTTTTTATGCTATAATATAGGAAAAAATATGGAGGTACAGCCCAATGGACATAGTTGTTTTAGACGGATATACCCTTAATCCCGGTGACATTAGTTGGGATGGGTTAGCCAGCCTTGGTAATTTAAAGGTTTATGATCGTACTGCCTATGATATTAGTGGGGCAAACTTAATAGTGGAGAGGGCCAAAGATGCTGATGTTGTTTTTACCAATAAGACCCCTATTACCAGGGAAATACTGGCTAGGCTACCTAAGCTTAAGTTTATAGGTGTTTTAGCAACGGGTTACAATGTGGTAGATTTAGAAGCTGCTAGGGAGAGGGGGATTCCCGTATCCAACATTCCTGCCTATGGAACTGATGCTGTGGCCCAGATGACCATAGCACTTTTGCTGGAGATGTGTAATCATGTGGGAATCCACAGTGAATCAGTTTTCAAGGGTCAATGGACCAATAATGAGGACTTCTGCTACTGGAATAAATCCCTTATAGAGTTGGCAGGAAAGACCATGGGTATAGTTGGGTTTGGGCAAATAGGCCAGGCTACTGCTAATATTGCCTTGGCTCTTGGTATGGATATACTGGTGAATTCCAGGTCTAAGATGAAGGAATTGGAAGGTGAAAGGGTTCGGTTTGTGGACTTGGAGACTCTCTTTAAGGATTCAGATGTGATTTCTCTTCATTGTCCCCTTACAGAGACTAATAAGGGCATGATAAATAAGGGATCCATCTCCAAGATGAGGGATGGGGTTATGATAATCAACACTGCCCGAGGAGGCTTGGTGGTGGATGAGGATCTAGCAGATGCCCTAAATAGGGGCAAGGTGGCAGGAGCTGCCCTGGATGTGGTATCTCAAGAGCCAATTCCTGCGGATAATCCCCTTCTTAAGGCTAAGAACTGTATCATAACGCCCCATATAGCCTGGGCTCCAGTAGAAGCTAGACAAAGACTGATGGATATAGCAGTTGATAACCTGCGAAAGTTTCTGGAAGGCAATCCCATTAATGTAGTAAATAAATGAGAATATAAGGGGTGGAGAAATGTATCGGCTAGCCGGAGAAAGGATAATCTTAAGGGAGTATAGGGAGGAAGATTATCCCTATATGAGAAGCTGGGTTAACGATTATGAAATCACCAAGTATTTAAGCAATATCTTCATGTACCCACATACAGAGCTTGATACGGAAAATTTCCTTAAGGCCATGATGGAGGGTAGGTATAGAGGCTTCGTCATAGCCCATAAGGAAACTGAGGAGTATATCGGCCAGGTGGATTTGATCAACATCGATTGGCCCAATAGGGTAGGTACTATCGGAATTGTCATCGGAACCAAGGAAAACCTGGGCAAGGGTTATGGCAGTGAGGCCCTAAAACTCTTACTAGAGTTTGCCTTTATGAAACTGAATCTTAACAAGCTGGAGCTAGATGTAAGGGCCTTTAATGAGAGGGCCATAAAGTGTTATAAAAAGTTAGGCTTCCAGGTAGAAGGGGTCCTAAGAGAAAATTTCTACGACAATGGCCAGTATACTGATACCATTAGGATGGGTATCCTAAAACGGGAATGGGAGGCAGGCAAATAAAAGCGTAGGGATACAGATATAATAAACCCCTGAAGTGTATGCAAAAATACCATAATAGTTATTGACTGTATTGGATTATTTGAGTAAGATAGTAGTAGGAGGACTTATCTACAATACAAACTGAGGGGGTCTCATAGTGGTTACTGGCAAACTTCCAAATGAGTTATTAGAAGAGGTAGTTTTGAAATATATAACCCATAGAAGGGATGATATAATAGCAGGTGCAGCTGTAGGGCTGGACAATGCCCTGGTAGATTTAGGAGATAATGTTGCTATCCTGTCTACAGACCCTATTACCGGTGCTGTCAAAGACATCGGCAAGCTGGCTGTCCACGTTTCCTGTAATGATGTGTCTGCCAGTGGAGGTACGCCTATTGGAATTCTTATGACTATTTTGGTGCCTTCTGAGGCATCCCATGAAGATATTGAGAGAATTATGAAGGATGCAGGTGAGACCGCAAGGGAATTAGATGTAGAAATTATAGGTGGTCATACTGAAGTAACAGATGCTGTTAACAAGGTTGTTATTTCCACTACGGTTATTGGAAAAATAAAGAAGGATAAGATACAATCCTTAGATAAGATAAGAATTGGGGACAAGGTTCTCATGACCAAGTCTACTGGATTGGAAGGGACCTCTATCCTTCTAAATGACTTTGAAGACTATTTTTCAGATAAGATGGAAATAGCCAAGATTAAAGAAGGTCAAGACTATGGAAGGCATTTGTCAGTTGTAGAAGAGGGTAAGATCGGTGGCCAGGTTGGCCTAAACTACATGCATGATATTACAGAAGGTGGAGTCCTGGGTGCAGCTTGGGAAGCTAATATGGCTATAAAGAAGGGTCTCAAGCTTTATAAGAATTCTATTCCCATTACAGAGGTAACCAGGGAGCTATGTGAGATCTTAGATATAAATCCCTTGAGGTTGATTTCTAGTGGTAGCATGCTGATGATTGCCAATAATGAACAACTAGAAGTCTTAGAAAGGGAGCTTGAAGAGAGTGGTATCAAACTATCGGTTATAGGCGAGGTAATTGACGAAGGTATCTATCTGGATAATGACGGTAGCATGGAAATCATAGACCCGCCACAGGCTGATGAACTATATAGGGCTCTGGCCAAACTTAATGGTAAGTAGATGATGATAAGTTGTATCAAAAAAGTTAAGATTAACCTTTAGACTAGTTTATACTAGTCTTTTGTTTTATCATCATCCAAATAGCTATGTCAAAACCATCATCGCCCATTGCATGAAATAGCATATTTTGGTATTATATATCTCGTGTGTATTTTTAGATACTCGAAAGAACATTCTATTTGACATATTTGATTTGGGAGGTACATAAATGTTGTCAATTTATAAGAGTTTATTTAACAAGGCTAAAAGTGGAAATGGATATTCTAAGATAGAAGGGCTGGAAGATATTTACGATATATTAAAGGAAAACGTTACCCACTCCCAAGAACTTCTATATGCTGGAAGCTGGACCTATGATATTGGAAGCCAAGATATCTTTCTTACAGATGAAATCTACAAGATATTTGAATCCAGTCCAGAAGATTTTGGTAATAAATTGGATAATTTCTTAGATTTTATTCATCCTGATGATAAGGAGAGAATCCGAATAGTAACTGAGGAAATTAAGGATGGTAGGAGGCAGCATAATCTGGAGTATAGAATAATTACTCGGTCTGGCAATGAAAAATACCTTCAAGAAAAGACCAAGGTTCTGTGTGACGATGAGAAAAACCCCTTAAAAATAGTTGGAGTTATTCAAGATATCACTAGGCTAAAAATAATGGAAAACAATTTAAAGAGCATTGGAGAGGACTTAGACCAACTCCAGGAAGTTGCAGGAGTTGGGACCTGTAAGTACGATGCCAGAAATGATGAGGTATATTTATCAAAAGAAGCCTTAAAGATCTTTGGGATAGATTCCATACAATCAAAGAGGGGGGCTGACAGTCTGATCAAGCTGGTTGATCCAAAAGACCAGGCCAAGGCAAGAAGAGCCTTGGAGAACTGCCTAAAAGGGAAATCCTACAGTATAAAACTTCGTATTCCTCAGGATGATGGGACCAGTAAATACCTTGTTGCCAAAGGTAATCCCCTATATAACGGTGGAGATAATATCATAGGGTTGATGGGGACAGTACAGGATATCACCAAGCATGAGCTGTTACAGCTTAAATTAGAGTATGAGTATAGAAGATTTTCTTATGCAGAGTCCATGATAAAAATGGGTAGCTGGGAGTTTAACTTAGGTGATGGTAGATTCAGTTTATCTAAAGAAGGCTATAGAATATTTGGACTAGATAATGAAAATGTTGTGAAATCCTATGAAGATTTCCTAGCTAAAATCCATTTTGAGGATAGAAAGCTTTTGGATGACATAATTAAGAACCGGGAAGAAGGGCCAGCCGAATTAGAGTTAAGATATTATAGGAATGACGGGAGCCAGGGTATCATTTACCTGCTTACTGAAATGATTACAATGGATGGGGAGCCCTTGAGCTATTATGGGATTATTCAAGATATCTCTAAAGAAAAGGAAATGGAGAAGGCCCTGGAGCTTAAGAATGAAGAAATACGGAAGATACAAAAAAGATATGAGGTACTAGTCAGTGAGTCCAAGGACGTGTTTCAAATTATTGAAAGAGATGGAAAAATTAAATACATGAGTAGATCAGTGGAGCATATCTTGGGCTACAAAACAGAAGAGTTAATTGGAAAACATGCAGGATTTCTTTGAGAAAGTAGAGGCAGAAAAACTCTCTAGCCTAATAGATTTTGTCTTAGAAAATCCAGGGCAGCATGCCAGTGAGGTAGTTATTCTAAATAATGACAGGGTCAATAACATGTGTTTAGAGGTTTATATGCATAACCTTTTAGATGATCCAGCGATAGAGGGTATTGCGATAAATTTTAGAAACATTACTGAAAGGGTTAGAGTGAATAAAAAACTAGAGTATCTTGCCTTCCATGATGAATTAACTGGCCTGCCCAATAGTTGCTATTTTAAAAAGGAACTTGAAAGACAGTGGGAGCATGCTAGTAAAACCAAGGCTAGGTTTGGCCTTATGATGTTAGAAACAGAATGCATAAAATATTATAATTATGCCCTTGGTTATGATATAGGTGAAAAGCTAGTAATAGAATTGGTGGAAAGATTAAAACCTCTCTTAGGTAAAGGTGTTTTTCTAAGCAGGTATTCGGATGACCATTTTGCTATATTATTAAGAGAAGAAATGACCATCAAGGAGTACAATACCTTGGCTGAGGGCATACTTGGTTTGCTTAAGGAACCTATTAGAGTTAACGAATATGACTTGACTTTGACAGCCAACATAGGTATTAGTATCTATACAGATAAGGAGCTGAGTGTAGACTCACTTAGAAAGCATGCTAAAATTGCCTTACTGAAGGCTAAAAAGGAAGGAAAAAACACTTACAGATTCCATTCACCTGATTTGGATGTCCAACATTTTAAGGAGATTTCCCTTAGAAATGGACTATATGACCTTATTGAAAAAAATCAACTTCAAGTATACTATCAGCCTATAGTTAAGGCGAAAACCAACAAAATTTTAGCAATTGAAGCCCTGGTAAGGTGGAACCACCCTGAATGGGGAATAGTCTCTCCTAGTGAATTCATTCCACTTGCAGAGGAATCGGGCTATATCATTGAAATAGGAAGGTACGTACTAAGGGAGGTATGTAGTAATTATAAGGAGTGGAAGGATAAGGGGTTCTCTGACTTTAAAGTATCCATCAACCTTTCCAGTGTTCAATTTATGGAGGGGGACTTCATATCAAATACGGAGAAGATTATAGCTGAGTATGGATTAGACCCCAGTTTCCTAATTGGTGAAATAACAGAAAGAGCATTGATGGAAAACATTGACAAGATTAAGCCTGATATAGAAAAACTAAGGTCCTTGGGTATCCAGGTTGCCCTAGATGACTTTGGGGTTTGCTACTCTTCCCTTTCCTATTTAACCAAGTTAAATTTTGACCTATTAAAAATTGATGGGTCCTTAATTAAAAATATCTATACTGACAAGACCTGTTCTGTTATTACAAAGACTATAATAGAAATGGCCAAAGAACTCAAAATCAACCTAGTGGCTGAAGGGGTGGAGGATTGGGGGCAGCTAAGTAGCCTAAAAGATTTAAACTGCTATGCAGTACAAGGCTATCTATTTAGCAAACCCATACCAGCTTTTGAAATTGAACCTCTCTTGTCAAGGGGCATTTGTAAGCCGATAAAACCAAGGGATGTAGAGGTTCCAAAAGTGGAGAGGAGAAAATTCTTTAGGGTGCCTTTTACCAAGCTCTTAGAAGGTGATATGACCATTAGGGAGATAAAGGGTAGAAAGGTAGATGTGGGAAGGACCATGATCTTGATAAAGAATATTGGTCCAGGTGGTTTATGTTTCCTTAGCAATATAAGCCTTCCAATAGAAAGGGACCTAATATTACAGTTTACAACTGAATTGCTGGAGGAAGAGATAAAGGTATTTGGACATTTGGTTTGGACGGAAGAATACACCAACTACCATGAATATGGGGTAGAGTTTATTGTAGATGAAAATGAGAGGGCTGATCTTGTAAAGATATTGAACCAAGTACAAATTCGTATGAAGAATGATATTCTCTTTGATGAAGGAAATTTCATCACAATAGGACCTAATTCATACTTTCAGAAGTTAAGTAAGTAAGTTTTCACTAGAGTCATGGTAAACTTTGACATGGCTCTTTTTAACTTATCTTGAAGCTAGTTCAACCGCTAAAAATCCAATCATTGCATGACTTGTTACATTTTGGTATCATTATAGATGGATGGTTTTGTGTTATATACAATAATTCATCTATTGGACATAAAGGGTTGAGGAGGTGGACGGTTGAGTTCCATTTATAAAAGCTTAATGAATAAGACTCAAAACAAAAATAGTTATTCTGATACCCAAGGACGGGTAGATACTAATGATGCCCCGAAGGAAAACGTTACCCACTACCTGGAGCTCTTAGATTTCGGGAGCTGGACCTATGATATAAAAAGTAAAGATATCATACTTAGTGATGAAATCTACAAACTCTTCGAATGCAGCCCCAAGAATTTTGAAAACAAGTTGGACAGTTTCCTAAAATTCATCCATCCAGAAGACAAGGAAAGAATTTCTATTGCAAGAGAAAGTATTATGGTGGGCAAGACAGGGCCTGACCTAGTATATAAAATTATCACCAATTCTGGTAATGAAAAGTACATCTCAGAAAAGATCAAGCTTATACTTGATGATGCCAATGAACCTTGTAAACTTGTTGGAGTTATTCAGGACATCACTAAGGAAAAATTAATGGAAAAGGAATTAAATAAGCTGGAGTATCTTGCCTATCATGATGAGCTAACAGGCCTTCCCAACAGCCGATATTATAAGGAAGAACTTAAGAGGCAATGGGAGTGTGCTAGTGAAACCCAATCTAGCTTCTGTCTAATGATGATAGAAACAGGATGTATAAGGAATATAAACTATGCCCTAGGATTTGATATAGGAGATAGGCTTACCTTAGAATTAGTCCGTAGATTAAAAGCTTTTTTAGATAAAGATACATTCCTAAGTAGATATTCAGATGACCATTTTGCCATCATTATTAATGGTAAAAGGACCACTCAGGAATATAATGATCTAGCCAAGGGTTTAATCCATTTATTTAAGGAACCCATAAAAATAGATGATTTTCAACTGGATATGGTAATCAACATAGGTATAAGCATCTATACTGATAAGGATCAAAGTGTAGATTCCCTTAGAAAGCAGGCAAAAGTGGCACTTGTAAAGGCTAAAAAGGAGGGCAAGAACACTTATGATTTCTATTCGTCGGATTTGGATGTTCAACACTTTAAGGAGATTTCCCTAAGAAATGACCTACATAAGCTTACTGAGG
>FZPS01000009.1_pt122 | contig 13741 bp, 14 predicted proteins | sample 1817821 | NCBI WGS metagenome assembly FZPS01 (sample SAMEA104158645, study PRJEB21678) | metagenome | place: Germany | collected 2015-04-21 | reverse complement strand
CCTCTGGGTCTTGCATCCTATTTTGGAAGGGAAACCCGCAGATAGTGAGGAAATATATTATACATCGATATTAAGCCGGGAGGCTGTTGGGTTGCATAGCGAATTAGATCCGAAAAGAATCGAAGAAATCCTAAATCATACAGTCGATGTTTTGCATGACAGCAAGCATCAGATGTACGAAATTGTTGAAGCAGCGCAGACTGAATTCAACCGCATCTCTTTTGCAGTTGAAGAACTGAAGCATGAGATTAATTCAACACTAGAGCAGGTAGAAGAGCTGGAGAGAGAATTCCGGGTTCTCCGGATGCGTTTAGCTGACGTCAGCCGCAATTTCAGCCGCTATGGTGAAGAAACCAGACGTGTTATTTACCAGCAGGCGGATCAGCTGCGAGAATCCTTGGCAGCTGCCCGTGAGCGGGAGAAAAATCTTCAGAAGCAGCGGATGCAGCAGGAGCAGGCCTTAGTCCATATCTCTCGGCTGGTGGAGAAAGCCGAGAACTCTGTATCGCAGATGGATATTGCTTTAGAGTTTCTTAGAGGTAATCTAGCGGGAATATATGAACAGCTTGAGGGTATTCAGGTTAGATATCAGCTGGGACAGAAGATCATCAAGATGCAGGAAGATGAGCGTAAACGCGTTGCTCGAGAAATTCACGATGGTCCTGCCCAGGACTTGGCAAATGTGGTGCTGAAAGCAGAAATATGCGAGTGCCTGTTTAACGCAGACCGTGATGATGAGCTGCTCCTTGAACTCCAGGATTTAAAATCAGCTGTAGTAGTTGGACTGAATGAAATTCGCAAGATTATCCATAACTTGAGACCAATGGTTCTCGATGATTTGGGCTTAATTCCTGCAGTGAAGCGTTTAATCGAGGAAGCCCAAAAGCAGTCCGACATGGAATTTGATCTACTGTTGATCGGACAGGAGTGCAGATTGGATTCAGCAGTGGAAATAGCAGTTTTTCGTGTGATTCAAGAGGCAATTAACAACAGCCGCAAGCATGCCAAAGCCGCACACCTTAAGATTAAACTAGAGTTTCTACCTGATCAGATTAATGCTGTAATAGAAGATGATGGAGTTGGTTTTGATATGGATTCTCTCACTAAACGGCTAACCAGCGGGGATCATTTCGGTCTGTACGGGATGCGGGAGAGGACGCAGCTCCTGGGTGGTAAGTTCTCGATCCGTTCCGCCGTTGGTGCAGGTACGCGGATCAGCATCATGATTCCGCTGAAAGGAAATGGGAGTGAACGCCATGAACCAGACAATTAAAGTGTTGATTGCTGATGACCATTCACTGCTGCGCACAGGATTAGTTAATCTGTTGGAGATGACTGACGGGATCGAAATCGTAGGGCAGGCAGAGAACGGCATTGATGCAGTTCGACTAGCCGGTGAAATCAGACCTGATGTAATCTTAATGGATATTAATATGCCAAAACTTAATGGGATAGAGGCAACCCGCCAGATTTCCGCTAGATACGGTATTCCGATTCTGGCACTGACGATTCATGACGATGAGGAATACATAGCTGAAATGATTAGGGCGGGAGCGAAAGGATATGTTCTGAAAGACAGCGAGCTGCAGAACTTGGTGCGCGCAATAAAAAATGCGGACGAAGGAGTGTCATTTTTCCCGTCCAATTTAATGGAAAAGGTAATGGTTAAGTTTCATGAGTTAAAGCAGCAGCAGTCGGGCATTGATTATTACGCAGCATTGAATGATGCGGGTGCTCAGAGCTTAACCCGCAGGGAGTTGGAAGTGCTGCAGTGCATTGTCGACGGCATGAGCAATAAAGAGTGCGCGGAGCATCTGTTTATCAGCGAAAAAACAGTTAAAAACCACGTTACTAATCTCCTGCGGAAACTTGATGTTGCCGATCGAACGCAGGCAGCAGTTTACGCAGTCCAGCATGGAATTGTAAAAGCCAGGGTCTAAGCCCCGGCTTTTTTTGTTTCGGTTTGATGCAGCGGACCTAAAAGTTCTAAATCATTGATTACCAGTCGGAACCGGCAGCCCAGTCTATCTGCGGCCTGCTTACACATTTCCATGCGGGCAAGGTAGATCTCAAAGTAGTCCATTATTTGGCATGACGTTTGATCGAAGTCGATGTCGAGTGTAATTGTTTTTGCTTGGGCATCGACCACCACTCTCGAATCGATGACCGCCAGATTCACGCGGTTGTGAATTTCTGATCCCTTTTCCTCCCGCGCTGGAAACGTGCGGTGGACCCTAGTGCGGTGGGCATCGCTCTTGTCGGCGATGATCAGTGCTGCGGTGATAGGAGTGACGGGAGCGCCAATTTCTTCTTCATGATTAGCAATGGCAGTAGTGATATCGCATATTTCGCCTAAGTCCATGCCCAGCGCCCTCAGCTCGGTGTAAACCAGGTTAGCCCCGGTTATGCCGTGGTATTTTCTGTTGTGCATATTGCCCACATCGTGGAGATAGCCAGCTATTGCGCCCAGTTCAACCGTTCGAGAGTCAAAACCGAGTTCAGCCAGAATATAGGCAGTAGTTTTAGCAACATAAGTGACATGTCTGATGCCGTGTTCTGTATAGCCTCTTGCTAATAGGTAGTCACAGGCTCGATCAATCATTAATTGAAAACAAGGATTACTGCGGATGTCCTGTAAAGTGATCATCGAATCCCTCCTTGATTTTTTCTATTATAACGCAGAATCGAATTCAAGGCTATAGTCCTAAAAAATTGGGAAAAACGACGGATTAAATTCAGGGTAATTCCATGTTAAGATTGCATTAACAACCCAGCCAGAAGCACGGGAAAATGTGTGAGGAGGTAATGAGTTTGCTGGCTCAACTAAAACAGCTGTTATTGGATGATAGTGGACAAGGTATGGTGGAATATGGATTAATCCTTGCACTGATAGCTATCTTAGTAATCGGAGCACTCAAACTTCTAGGAGAAGGAGTATCTGGAATATTTGGCAGGATTACTGAAGAAGTAGGCGGAACATCCGATTAACAGAAAAAGTTTAACAACAACCAAACCAGTTTTGACAAAAGCGGCAGCCATTACCCCGCCCCCCAGGCTGCCGTTTTTGTCCATTATCAGGAGGTTTCATGATGCATAATGCAGTTTTGCTGACGGCAGTTGTTATGGTCTGCTACTTTGATGGCCGCTATCGCAGGATCCCTAATTTCATTACGTTTTCTTTGGTCTTATTAGGTTCTGTCATTAATTCTTGGCAGAGCGGCTGGTCAGGATTAGGAATGTCTCTGGTGGGAATTATCACTGGACTACTACTGCTGATTATTCCCTACAGTTCAGGTGGTATTGGCGGGGGCGATGTGAAGTTTCTGGCAGGAATCGGCAGTATGCTTGGAGCTGGATTTGCATTTTCCGCATTTTTGTACGGAGCAGTAATCGGTGGGATTTGGGACACCTACGTTCTAATCGCACATGCCAGCCGCGAGGGAGCGCGGATGGGAGCTCTGGGCAGGACCGATGACCAGATTTATCTGGCGGTAAATGAATCGCTGGCAGCAGTTGGTGGAGTGCCGATTGTGGTTTCCATTGATCCAAATCAATCTATGCGTGTAAGGCGGGAACCAATTTCGGTGCAGGTAAAGGTCCAATTACCCCTGATTACTCCTTTAAGCACCGTCCTTCCTAATCCACTGCCGATTCAGTGTACTACTGTTATGCGGGTAGAGTGAGGGATCTGAAATGCGTAGATTAAAAAACGAACGGGGAGTAGTTTTAGTGCTGGCTGCGGTTGGGATGACCGCGTTTTTAGGACTGCTCGGGCTGGTTATTGATGTCGGCCAGATCTTTATGGAGCAGGTAAAGCTTTCCAGAGCTGTTGATGCAGCGGTGTTAGCGGGAGTGCAGGAACTGCCGCTGCAGCCGAATTTAGCTCTGGCTAGGGCCTATGAGTATGGTTGGGCTAATGATTTGCAATCAGATGAACTCCAGGTAGAGATCGGAAACGAAAACCACCTCATTGGAGCTCAGGCGCGCAGACAGGTCAGCTTATCTTTTCTCAGTTTGCTTGGATTCAAACATCGTACAGTCGCAGCCAGAGCAGTGGCGGTGATCGGACCTGTGATTGGATGCAGCGGTGTAATTCCGGTTGGAGTGCCCTGGAGTGATTTTGAATTCGGGAAAACCTATGAATTAAAATCCGATGCCCATTCCGGACAGAAATACCAGGGCAACTTTGGCGTTTTGGCCTTGGGAGGTACTGGTGCCAATACCTACCTCAATAATCTTAAATATGGATATCAGGGAATGCTGCGGGTGGGTGACCGTGTCTACACCGAACCGGGCAATATGGCGGGGCCGACGCGCCAGGGGATTGAATACCGCTTAAGCCAGGCTCCGGACGTGCCGGGTCAGCCTTGGTATGAAAACACTGCTCGCATTGCGGTCGTTCCAGTGATCGACAGCCTCGATGTTAACGGCCGATCCTTGGTAACAATCGTTGGCTTTGCTGCTTTTTATTTAGAAGATGTGGAGGCTCAAGGCAACCGCGCGGTGATTCGCGGTAGATTTGTTGAGCATCTGATTGATGGAGAAATCGGATCCGGCGTAAACTACGGACTGCTTGCCTATCGATTGGTCCAGTAAGATTGGGGGATTGGGGAATTGAAAAATAAAGTTCTGCTGTTTATTGCCATCGGCTTAGGATTGATTTCAGCACTACTAACTTACAATTATTTATCCGGGATAGAAGCGAAACAGCATGTGGAGATGGTGGATGTAGTAGTAGCTAACACGAAAATTTCTGCCAACACAGAAATTAGGGCGAGTATGTTGGCATGGAAAAAGATTCCAAAGGAAAGCCTGCATCCCGATGCTGTGCAGCAGCTTCAGGATCTGCAGGGCAGAATAACTGCAGCAGACATTGTCGCCGGAGAACAGGTACTGTGGAGCCGCTTGCTCCCCAAGGGAGCAGTTCCCGGCTTAGCCTACAATATCCCCAAAGACAAGCGGGCAGTGACTGTTGCGGTCAATGAAGTGATAGGGGTGGCAGGTTTTATCAAACCTGGCGATCGAGTTGATGTGCTCGCTACTTTTGCCAATGAACCTCCCATCACCACAACAGTTCTGCAGAATGTAATGGTGCTGGCAATTTCCCAGGATATGACCAGCGATATTGAACCGGCGGCGGTTATCAGCACGAGTGTGACTTTTGCCCTCAGCCCAAATCAGGCCGAGCAGCTGGTGCTTGCTGAGTCCCTGGGAGCGATTCGGTTGTCTCTGCGACCGCCGGAAGCTGTAGGGATTGCTTCCAAACAGGGAACGAGCGCCTATGATCTGCAGCCATTAGCTTACAGCGCGCATGGAACAGAATTAGAGTCGCGCAGGGAAGTTTCGTCTAAGACACAATCCGAGGCGGTATCGGCAGTCAAACCCCAGAAATCCCAGCAGTCGACTGGGGATATATCTTCAGGTAAAACCAGTAATGACATTAAAATAGAGATCTTTAGAGGTACAGAGCGGGAGGTGATCCTGGTTGATAAATAGGAAAAAAGTGGTTGCTGTTCTTATACTGCTGATGCTTTTCGGTCATGGAGCTGGATGCGGAGCGCAGCAGCTGGTGTTAATCCAGGGTCACAGTCGGGTTCTGTACGTACCGAACTTAACTCGAGCAGCTGTGGGAGATCCCACAATTGTTGATGTAGGGGTGATTGATTCCGGTCAAGTCCTGCTTAATCCACTTCAAACCGGAAGCACATCTCTGCATCTTTGGACTGCTAATTCCCAGCAGATATATCAGCTGCGTGTGGCAGCAGATGACGGCACATTAACCAAAGAATTCCTGACTGCCTTAAATCTTCCGGAGGTTTCAGCCTGGTTTGCCGACCAGTATCTGGTTTTAGAAGGACGGGTGCGCACCGAACAAGACCTCAAGCGGGCGGAAAAACTGGCAGAGGCTTACAGTGACTCGGTAATCAGCCTGCTCTATGTTTCGGAAGAAAACTCGTTAGAAAGAGAACTGCGCCGCTTACTTCCACCTGAAATCAAGCTGACAATCTTCAACAACACCGCCATTTTTGAAGGGCAGATTGACGATGAGGGCGTACGGGCACTGGCTTACCGCACAGCTGACGCTTTTGGTCTGCAGGTTCTTGATCTGCTTAAGGTAGGAAACGCCGACCCTGTACCGGAATCCACGGCAGCGGAGGTGACTGAGCCGGGACCTGCGGATTTTGCAGAGCAAATTCAAGCATTACTCGATGATAACGTTCATGTTTATGCTGTGGGAGAGACAATTTTCTTGGAAGGAAGTGCTGCTGATGAGTACCACCGGCGGCGAGCCTGTGCTATCGCAGAAGCTTATGGTCTGCCGGTGGTAGACTTAATCAGGGTGCAGGAGCGGTCTCCAGAGGTTGAACCACTGGATGTCGATGATCTGGAATCAGACGAAGAGACGCTCTTAAGCCAAATGAATAGGTTGATCGGCAGCCCCGAAATTACTTTGGAGATCGTCTATGGACATCTAGTTCTCGAAGGCAGAGCTGTAAACTTGTGGGAAAAAGAGCGGGCAGTGAAGCTGGCAGCAGTATCCGATCTGCCGGTGATTGACTTAATTACTGTGGAAATGGCCGAAGAGAATCCTACTCCCACTCCCGCTGGAGAGGTGGATGAGCCGGATCGGGAGCTGCTGAACACTCTACTTGCCGGCACTGATATTCACCCCCATTGGATTGGGAGCACTCTTTTCTTAGAAGGTACAGCTGAAGATGAGTTTGCAAAAACCAGAGCTCTGGCGATCGGGCAGGCATTCAGTGATCAGGTGATCGATTTGGTGCGGGTGCAGCACCCGCCGATTATTCTGGACAGTGGGAATGAGCATGTGTTTGAAGCAGATTTGGTTGCTGACATTGCTTCCGCCCTTCGGGAGCCGGGTATTAGTGTGCGGTATTATCATGGCACCATTGTGCTGGAAGGACTTGTTCCTGATCAAAAGGCTAAAGAGCGGGCGGAGCGCCTGGCAGAAGTATTCTATCAGCCGGTAATTAGTTTTCTGCAGTATCCCCAGCCGGGTCAGATCAGTTCGGCTGAGGAATTAGTCCGGCATTTGGATCTTCCGGATGTAAAGGTAACGGCTGTTGGTGAAAAACTTGTCCTGGAAGGAACGGTTCAAAACTCGCGGGAACACAGCCGGGTTCTTCAGGTGGCTGAACTTTATGGTGATGTTATTGATCTCCTGACTATTCTTGAGCCGGAGCAGGTGCTGCTGCAGGTACATGTTGTTGAGCTTGATCGCAGCGCAGGAGAACAGTTTGGTGTGGAATGGGGCAGTTTAGTTGAAGGACAGCTGTTTGCCAATGTAATTTCCTTCGAAGAAGTTGCGCATATCGGCAGCTGGCAGATGAACCGTTCACATTTATTAGGAGCTAGACTATCAGCCCTAGAAGAGGAGGGGAAGGCTAAACTGTTGGCTGCGCCCAGTCTGCTTACCCTGTCAGGAGAGCCGGCTGAGTTTTTAGCAGGAGGCGAGATTCCGGTTCTAGTACAGGTGGGTGACCAGCAGACGATTGAATGGATTGTCTATGGGGTAAAACTTGAGATTCTGCCATTTATTGCTGATGAACAGATTCGGATTCAGATTAAGCCCGAAGTCAGCAGTCTTGATTGGCAGACCAGCGCGCGGCTTCAAACATCAATGCCTCCTTTACGAACACGGCGGACAGAAACGGTGGTGAATTTAAAGCACGGTTCCACTGCAGTGATTGGCGGTTTGATTCAGCATGAAGAGAACAACCAGATCAAAAAGATTCCGATTCTGGGTGATCTGCCGATAATCGGAGCTTTGTTTCGCAGCTCAGAGTTTCAGGAGAGGCAGACTGAACTGACGGTGTTCGTCACCCCATGGATTGTAAGCGAGGGAGTGAGTGGTGATGGAACCAGATAAGATCAGAGTAGTGATTGTTGATGATACAGCTGAAACTAGGAGCAATATTAGAAAGCTGCTGGCTTTTGCAGATAATATCGCGGTTATCGGTGAAGCAGCTGATGGCAGCGAAGCGGTGGAAGTGGCGCGAGATCTCAAGCCAGACTGCATCTTAATGGACATCAACATGCCCGGATTGGATGGTATCAGCGCAGCCGAGCAGATTTATCAAGCAGCTCCTGAATGCTTGACCATTGTAATCAGTGTGCAGGAAGAGCAGGAGTATCTGCGCCGAGCGATGGCAGCAGGCGCTAGAGATTATCTAACTAAGCCCTTCAGCGGCGATGAGCTGATTAATACTATCAACCGCGTTTGGCAGCTGGAATGCGCCCGGCGCAGTCGCCATGAGATAGTGGAAAAACCAACGCGCAGTGCGGAGACAATCGCAGTTTTCAGCGCCAAAGGGGGAGTAGGGAAGACTACGATTGCCGTCAATCTTGCGGCTGCCTTAGCCAAGCAGAATCACGAAGTGATCCTTGTCGATTTTGATCTGCAGTTTGGCGATGTGCCGCTGATGCTGGATCTTGCCGTCCAACACTCTATTTCTGACTGGTTCGCTGATGGCTGCCCTGCGGCTGTAGATTATCTGCTTGAAGCTGGACCAGGTCTTAGAATTCTCGCAGCCCCGGAGGTTCCTGAAGAAGGAGAGTTAATTACCGCTGAACATATCGCTCAGATTTTAAAAGAGTTAAAATCCCTTGCTGATTTTATTGTGATCGACACACCCCAGTTTTTCCAAGAAACGACTCTGCAAGCTCTTGAAACAGCAGACCATATCCTGCTTGCGGGAACACCTGACTTAGCTAATCTAAAAAACATCCGCCGCTGTTTAGATGTTTTAGCGAAACTGAATTTGGCAGCGAAAGTTAAAGTAACTGCTAACAAGGTTGGTGCTGAGGGAATTCGGCTGGAACAGTTCAGCAGCCATCTCAATTATCCGGTTTGGCGGGCGCTGCCTTATGATCCGAGACTTGCTTATCAAGCCTGTGTGCAGGGCATTCCGATTGTGGACTTAAATCCCCGGTCAAAACTGGGACGCGCTTTAGAACAGATGAGTAAGGATATATTAGGTATTTATGAACCAAAAAAAATGCTGCCGTTTGCCGGCACGCTGTTCACAAGAAAAGGATGATCATATGTCATTATTGGCACGACTAGAACGGCATAAAGATCAAGCTGGCCAGAATCAGCCGGCAAGTTCCGGGAGTACCAACCCACGCGATCCTTTAATTGTCCTCAAAGGCCGCATTCATGAGCAGCTGGTAAGTGAAATTGACAGTAAACTGCTGAAAAGCGCCGACCAGAATGATAAAAACCAAGAATTAAAAACCAAGGTTGAGCAGGTTGTTCAGCGGGTTATCCATGAAGAGCAGGCGAACTTGTCCCGCGCTGAGAACCTACAGCTGCTCCAGGATATTATTGACGAGGTTACCGGCTTTGGGCCGATTAATTCCTTGATTCTCAATCCGGATATTTCGGAGGTCATGGTAAATGGACCTAAGCAAGTTTTTGTTGAGCGGAGCGGACGATTAGAGCTGACAGACATTACTTTTCGTGACCATGAGCATGTGCTGCATATTATCGATAAAATCGTTGCACCGCTGGGAAGACGAATTGATGAAAGCAGTCCCATGGTGGATGCACGGCTGCCTGATGGTTCCCGTGTCAACGCGATTATTCCGCCGTTAGCGCTCAACGGTCCAACGATTACAATCCGAAAGTTTGCAGCCGATCCCCTAACAATAGAAGACCTAATTAACTTCGGCACCCTCACGCTAGAGATGGCTGAGTTCATCGAGGCCTGCGTCAAGGCTAGATTAAATATCGTGGTTTCCGGGGGAACCGGAAGTGGAAAGACAACACTGCTAAATGTGCTGTCTTCGTTCATTCCGGCGGAAGAACGGATTATTACCATCGAAGACGCAGCTGAGCTGCAGCTCAGGCAGACTCATGTTGTTTCGCTGGAGAGCCGTCCTCCTAATATTGAGGGGAGGGGGGCAGTGGCAATCCGAGATTTGGTGCGCAACTCCCTGCGAATGCGCCCGGATCGGATTGTCATTGGTGAAGTTCGGGGCGGTGAAGCTCTGGATATGCTTCAGGCAATGAATACCGGGCATGATGGTTCCATGACCACCGGCCATGCCAACAGTCCTCGGGATATGCTCGCGCGGCTGGAAACCATGGTTCTGATGGCTGGTGTGGATCTGCCGGTGCGGGCAATCCGGGAGCAGATTGCATCGGCAATTGATCTGATTATCCAGCAGGCTCGGTTAAAAGATGGGTCTCGGAAGATTACTCAGATTACTGAGGTCCAGGGAATTGAAGGTGAGGTAATCACTATGCAGGATATCTTTGTTTTTGAGCGGGGAGTGCTGCGGCCGACTGGAATCAGACCGCGGTGTGCCGAGAAAATTGCGGATAATGGAATTCAGCTGCCGATTAACTTATTCATTTAATGAGCAGCATGATCGGGGTGAGCATATTGATGCCTTTATTTTGCGCAGCTTTAGTGTTCTGTGCTGTAGTTCTTATCTGCTTTGCTGCTGCTGGAAGATTGCAGCAAAAACATCTGCTCGACCGCCGCATTTATGAGTTGATGCCTCAGCACGGCTTAAATGGATACGCAGAAGATGAATCAGATGAAGACGAGCTGTTAACTAGAGTTCAGCGGCTGTTGGGACAGATTAATCAAAAGCTGAATATCAAGCCGTCACGGCAGCTGGCCTTAGAACTGGTCAGGGCTGGAATTTCGCTGTCAGCCGGAGAATTCCTGATTTTGAATGCCCTGCTTGGTTTCTCGCCCTTAGTTTTGCTGGGATTTAGCGTGAGTTTGGAGCAGTGTCTGCTCCTGGCAGTATTGGCGGCATTAGCGCCTTCGGTTTATGTAAGATGGAGACAGAGTCAGCGGAGCAAACAGGTAGAGCAGCAGCTGCCAGAGGTATTAGCTGCAATTGCCAATTCTTTGAAAGCGGGCTGCAGTTTTTTTCAAGCTGTTGAGCTGATCGCCCGGGAGTCTGAACCGCCTCTGGCGGAGGAGTTTGCTCTGGTCAACAAGGAAATGAGTTTGGGAGCAGACACAGAATTTGCGCTGGAAAATTTGGTTAAGCGTGTAGTAAGTGATGACTTAGAATTGGTAGTGACCGCAGTCTTGATTCAGAGGCAGGTAGGGGGTAATCTTTCGGAGATCTTAGATTCGATCGCTGGTACCATTAGGGAAAGGATCCGCATCAAAGGAGAAATCAGCACACTAACGGCTCAAGGACGCATATCCGGTCTGGTGATTTCCGCTCTGCCCTTTGCACTTACCATTTTTATTTACCTGCTCAATCCTGATTATATCCGCCCTTTATTCTCGGAACCGCTGGGCAGGGCAATGCTGATTGTTGGTTTAGGAGGACAGGCAGCCGCTGCTTTTTTAATCCGCAGGATTGTCAATATTCGGGTGTAGGAGGATTCACGTGGCTTTATGGATTTCAGGGTTAGTTTTTCTCTCGATCAGTTTAGCTGTTTATTCCGCTTATCGGCAGCGGCAGCTAGCCGAGGCGGAAGCCGAGCGTATAAAGCTGTACGGGATAGTAGGTGAAGAGCAGAAAGCAGTCGACCAAACCGTGGGCGAAGTAGGGCTGATAAGAAGAACTTTAACTAGGCTTGCTAGTTTGTTTTCAGTAAAAAAACAGGATCGGAGATGGGAAAAGCTCAACCGGCAGCTGGTTTTAGCGGGTAATCCGGGCGGATTGAAGGCTCAAGAGTTCATGGTACTTAAGCTGACCATTACCGGCCTAACAGCGGCGGCTGTAGTTATGCTCTCTCCTACTTTTATGCACGTGTTTGTGTTTACCGCTTCGGCTTGGGTTATTCCAGACTTGTATCTCCGCCAGAAGATTAAGGCAAGACAGATAGCTGTTTCTCTGGCTGTGCCAGATCTGCTGGATCTTCTTACAGTCAGCGTTGAGGCTGGTCTGGGATTTGATGCAGCCGTTGCCAAGGTGGTCGAAAAAGAGGAAGGTCCGTTAGCTGATGAGCTGCGGCGGATGCTGTCTGAAATGCGGATTGGAAAAGCACGCCGGGACGCTCTCCGAGATTTAGGTGAACGCACCGGTGTCCTGTATCTCCAAAATTTTGCCGCTGCGGTTGTCCAGGCAGATCAGCTGGGCGTGAGTATCAGTAAAGTGCTGAGAATTCAAGCGCAGGAAATCCGAAGACAGCGGCGGCAGAAAGCTGAAGAAGAGGCGATGAAAGCACCGATCAAGATGCTGCTGCCTTTAGTAACACTGGTATTTCCCTCGCTATTTATTGTGCTGTTGGGACCGGCTGTTCTGCAGTTTCTTGCAGTTTTCTAATTTTTTCGGGTGATTATAATGAAAAAGATTCAGATTCTCAATGCCACTAAAGGCACATGTTTAGGAACAGAGATCCGAATAGCTGATACTTTTCTGCTCCGCCTGAAGGGACTGCTGGGTGCTGCTGAGCTTTGCAGGGGAGAAGGTCTGCTGCTGATTCCCTGCAGTATGGTGCATGGGTTTGGGATGCGGATAGCAGTGGAAGTTCTGTATTTGGATCAATCCAACCGCGTCATGAAGATCCATAAGCTTGTCCCCGGCAGGTGTGGTCCCTATGTGGCTGGTGCTCGCTGGGTCTTAGAACTGCCGATAGGAACCGTTTCCCATTCTTGCACAGAATTAGGGGACCTCCTCCTGAGTACTAGAACATAACGCTCTAGCTGTGAATACGATGTACTGACCAACAGATGAAACAGACGGGGGGTCATGTTGTGTCTGCTAATAATCGTAAACAGAATTGTCCGCCTCCCGGGGAGGAAGCCAATGACAAAGCAAAATTGCTGGACTTATTGACGCCAAGAGAAAAAGAAGTTCTGTCACTGGTAGCGCGGGGTTACAATAACAATGAGATTGCTGCGTGTCTGCACATCAGCAAGCACACTGTTAAAAACCATGTCAGCAACATCTACCACAAGCTGGAGATGGATGACCGCACGCAGATTGCTTTGTTGGCTGTCCGGCATGGGTTAGTTAAGCTTGACTAATCAGAAAAACGGCTCGTAAGAGTCGTTTTCTGTTTTTTGCAGGGTAAAAATGGCAGAATGGCGAATGAATAGTATGCACCCAAGAGAAGAGGTTTCGGAGGAAGATTTATGGCAAAATTGCAACTATTAGTGCGACTGACTCCTGAAACCGAGTTAAAATTTCATATTTGTGAGGAACCGCGCTGGTTCAAACCAGATCATGATGGGCGCGGAAGAGTTTATGCTCTTACCCCACCTCTTGCGGCTGATGAGGTCTTTTTCATGCGCAGTCAGATTGAAGTGATGCGCGGGCGTTTAAACTGGGTTTGGAAGAAGTTTGCCTGGCCGAGTGCAGTAGTTTGGTTGGTGCGGCGCAGATTAGGTTTGGCTTATCCGGGTTATCCGGTTGAAGTTCCTGAATCGATCTACGAGCAGTGGCGGTTGGATGAGGAGCAGAGATTGGAGCTGCTCAGCGAACTCAAGCTGCTTCTCGACGGTCGCCTGCTTCCGGATAATCTTTTGGAACAGGCTCTTAGAGCCAGCGGTTGGTGGCCTGCAGACATCCGGAGGGTTTTAGATTGGGGTTTGCGCATGGGAGTAATTGAGTGCTTTCCGGGCGTGACTAAAACCTCCTGGGGAGAAGCCCGCTGTATGCGCTGCAATTCCTCAGTTACAGAAGTACGGCCCTGTCCCTTCTGCGGGCGGCCGGATTGTCCGATCTGCACCACCTGTGATTCTTTGGGACCAGTTCGCGGCTGCACAAGATTATGGGTTCTGGATAAACCGGA
>FZPS01000151.1_pt90 | contig 13742 bp, 10 predicted proteins | sample 1817821 | NCBI WGS metagenome assembly FZPS01 (sample SAMEA104158645, study PRJEB21678) | metagenome | place: Germany | collected 2015-04-21 | reverse complement strand
CCCTTGCCCTATCTCACCGGGCGATGTACAGGGCGAACAATTTTCCACATCTCATGGGAGGATGAGTGAAAGATGGCTACATGGGGACGGGAAACGGAAAGTGTTGAGCAGACGTCGCCGGATATCATTACCGAGCAGATTGACCGACTGAAGGATCTCTTTCCCGAAGTTGTATCTGAGGGGAAAGTAGACTTTGAGATGCTGAAAACGATGCTCGGTGAGACCGTGGATGATCGCACTGAACGCTACTCTTTCACATGGGCGGGAAAACGCGATGCCATCCGCCTCCTTCAAATCCCAAGCCGTGCCACGCTCAAACCATGCCCTGAAGAGTCGGTAGACTGGGAGACGACAGGAAACGTCTTCATTGAAGGCGAAAATCTGGAGGTTTTGAAACTTCTCTATAAATCATATGCCGGGCGGGTGAAGTTGATCTACATCGACCCACCATACAACACAGGGACCAGGAGAGAGTTCATTTATTCCGATGATTTTGCAGACCCTCTTGAAACCTATCTGAAGTTCACCAGTCAGACTGACAACGAAGGAAATCTTCTGACAAGCAACCCGGAGACCAGCGGAAGGTATCACTCTGCATGGCTGTCAATGATGTACCCGCGGCTCTTCGTGGCCCGGCAGTTGTTGAGAGATGACGGTGTTATCTTTGTCAGTATTGATGATCATGAGTTGCATAACCTTCGCTGTCTGATGAATGAGATTTTTGGGGAGGAGAACTTCATTGCTACGATAATTTGGCAAAAGGTGTTCTCTCCGAAAAATACTGCAAAACATTTCTCTGAAGACCATGACTACATTGTTGTTTATGCTCGAAACGCCGAAGTTTGGCAGCCTGAACTTCTTCCCAGAACCGAAGAGGCAGATTCTCGATATACAAACCCTGATGACGATCCTCGCGATGTCTGGTCTTCAAGTGATTTGACCGCTCGTAACTACTACAGCGAAGGAGAATATGAAGTTAAAGGCCCGAGTGGTAAAATATTCAGACCTCCAAAAGGTAGGTATTGGATAATAAAGAAACAGAAGTTCCTTGAATTAGATGCGGATGGGCGTATTTGGTGGGGGGAAAAGGGTGACAATATGCCCCGTCTTAAACGTTTTTTGTCAGAAGTGAAACAAGGCATTGTTCCTCAAACGTTGTGGTCATATGAAGAAGTTGGTCATACCCAAGAGGCAAAGAAAGAACTGATAGAATACGTAGAATTTGAAAATACTGAAAATGTCCTTGATACACTCAAGCCAACTCGCCTCATTCAGAGGATACTACAAATTGCATCTGAGGCATCATCTAATGATATCGTTTTAGACTTCTTCTCTGGCAGTGCCTCTACCGCTCATGCCGTCTTCAAACAAAATCATGAGGACAACGGAACACGCAATTTCATTTTAGTGCAACTTCCCGAGCCATTGCCAAAACCTGAGGCAAAACTTCGCACCATTGCCGATATTGGAAAGGAGCGCCTGTACCAGGTCATCAGCAAAATCCAGAATGAGGACGGCGCACAACAGACACTTATCAATGACCATGAATTACCAGAAGATTTAGGATTCCGGGTATTCAAACTTGGAGAATCGAATTACCGGCAATGGGAGGGTGTTGGTGAGAAAGATAGTGAGGCATATGCAGAGCAGATGAGCCTTTTTACTGACCTGCTCAAACCCGGCTGGGTACCCGAAGACGTCATCTGGGAAGTTGCACTCAAAGAAGGCTATGGTCTCTCGTCGCTCATCGAAAATCTCTCTGAGATAACTGGTAATCAGGTCTGGCAGATTACAGACCCCGATAGAGGCCAATCATTCTACATCTGCCTTGATGACGTACTGAAAGAAGAGACTATACTGGCTATGAGGCTCAATAAGGAAGACCTCTTTGTCTGTCGTGATGCTGCACTTACAGATGAGATGGCTGTCAACCTTGTCCTGCAGTGCAAACTTAAGATTCTCTAAGGATGTGCTTGCTGTATGGAGTTTAAGTTCGACGCCAATCAGGAGTATCAGGTTCAGGCAGTCGATGCCATCTGTGATCTCTTTGATGGACAGATTTACGTACAGGCACAGGTGAGCTTCAGTGCGGGGACATTTGCCCTGGCTTCCATTGCAAACCGTCTGGACCTGGATGATGCCACGATTCTAAAGAACCTTCGAGACGTCCAGCGGCGAAATGGCATTCGCCCGGACGAGTGCTTGGAATACATTGAGGAGACCATTCAAATAGTCGATGGGGAGAAGGCTGCCCGCTTCCCGAACTTCTCCGTAGAGATGGAGACCGGGACGGGGAAGACTTACGTCTATCTCCGGACAATTCTCGAACTCAATAGGCGCTACGGAATGAGGAAGTTCATCGTCGTCGTGCCCTCCGTCGCTATCCGTGAAGGCGTCTTAAAGACACTGAAAGTGACGGCAAAGCATTTCCGGGAATTATTTGGTAATCCTGTCTATCGCTATTACAAATACGACTCTGCCAACCTTACTCAGGTGCGCCAATTTGCACAGAGCGACGGTGTTGAGGTCATGGTGATGACGCTTGATTCATTTAACAAAGCGTCAAACGTGATTCGTCAATCAACCGATCGCCTGCAGGGAGAGACCCCGCTCTTCCTCGTGCAGGCAGCACGTCCCATTCTGATCCTCGATGAGCCGCAGAACATGGAGAGCGAGAAAGCTATCGCAGCACTGGCAACGCTCGACCCGCTTATGGCTCTCCGCTACAGCGCGACACATCGCAACCCCTACAATGTGGTATACCGCCTCACCCCAGCCGAGGCGTACCGGCAGGGACTTGTGAAGAAGATAGAGGTTGATTCGGTTGTCAGGGAAAACACGGCAAACGAGCCCTATCTGCGTGTTGAGGCTATCCAGTCACAGAAGAAGACTGTTACAGCCAAAATCACCGTGCATAAACTCATGAAGAGCGGTCAGGTGAAAGAGACAACTATCACGGTACGTCCTGGCGACTCCCTGGAGTCAAAAACCAACCGCGCTGAATACGCTCCTTTTGTGGTCGACGAGATCAATCCTGGCGCGGGTTTTGTGCGGTTTGCCAATAACACGGAACTTGGTATTGGCGATGAGCTGGGCGCTGATCGTGAAGTGCTCTTCGATGTCCAGATTCGGCACACCATTGAAGAACATATGCGCAAGCAGATGAGGCTTAAAGAGAAAGGCATCAAGGTTCTTTCACTCTTCTTTATCGACAAAGTGTCAAACTATGCCTCCGATGACGGCATCATCCGGCGACTCTTCGATCAGGCGTTTGATGATCTGAAAGCGCAATACCCTGGTTGGAGTGAACTATCACCTTCTGAAGTGCGTGCGGCGTATTTTGCGGAGAAACGTCGGAAGGGTGGAGAAACTGAGTTGCTGGATTCCATCTCCGGCGAGACGAAGGCAGATGAAGCAGCCTATAATCTCATCATGCGTGATAAAGAAGCCCTGCTTAGTTTCCCTGGTCTGCACGATGATGAAGAGACACGGCGCAAAAAACAGGTATCCTTCATCTTCTCACATTCAGCCCTGCGTGAAGGATGGGATAACCCAAACGTTTTCCAGATATGCACGCTGAATCAGACGATATCGGCCATCAGAAAACGTCAGGAGGTCGGGCGCGGCATCCGGTTAGCGGTCGATCAATCGGGGAGACGATTGCATGATGATACTGTCAACATTCTGACGGTCATCGCCAACGAGAGCTACCGGCAGTACGTCGAGACCTATCAGAGCGAGATTGCCTCCGGATACCGCTCAGAGATTGAGGCACGGTATGGGAAACCCATCGGGAACCTCTCCGACGAGGAGCGCCGGAGGATAGAGGAAGAGTACGGTGAGGGCATCCTGCCTCCGCGGCCCAGGCGGGCCGGAGAGCAAAAAGCGAAACTCCGAAAAGCGCGGGTACTGAGTGAGGAATTTAAGGAACTCTGGGACCGCATCAAACACAAAACCCGGTATGCAGTGCGGATCAACACCGAAGCGCTGCTTGACGAGGTTATCCCGGAGATCGACCGGGCTGACATCGCCCCGCCACGAGTAACGATAACCAAAGCTTCGGTGGTTGCCGGGGATGACGGTATCTTTGAGGCTATGCAGCTGAGTCAGGCAAAGAGCGCCGCTGATCTGGCAGGACGCTGGCCGCTGCCGAACCTTATCGACCTCATGGCGGACCTCATGGAGAACACGACGCCACCGATACGTCTTACCCGCCGGACGCTCCTTGAGGTCTATCGCAGAGCAGAGAACAAGAAAGCAGCGATTGATAACCCGCATGAATGGGCGACGGTTGCGGTACGCATCATCAAAGCGAAACTTGCCGATCATCTCGTGAGAGGGGTCGAGTACATCCGTATCTCTGACGATCCAGGAGCTAACGGCCTGCCGGATGATGAGAAATGGTATGAGATGCGGCAGATTCTTGATGATACCGAAGTTGAACTCTTCAGTAAGTATATCGAGCACACGGGAGAGGAAAGATCTGTCTATGACCTTGTGCCCTGTGATTCCGATGTGGAGCGGCAGTTTGTACGGGATCTGGAAGCCCGGCAGGATGTAAAACTCTACCTGAAACTGCCATACTGGTTTACCGTTCCGACTCCTGTGGGGGAGTATAGGCCGGATTGGGCTATTGTAATGGACGGCCCGGGGAAAGAGGGAAAACCGATTCTCTACCTTGTCACCGAAACGAAAGGTTCACTGAGAGAAGCCGAACTTCGGCCAAATGAATGGCGGCGTATCCAGTGCGGAGCGGCACATTTCGGCTCGAAACAGTTCAGAAGGAAAGGAGCGCTTGAGGGAGTCGATTACAAGGTTGTGACCGAAGCACGAGAATTGCCATGAGGTAACCCGGATTATCGCCCACTTTGGCCGGAACTCCGGCAGCATACCCTCTTTTCTCCTATCATTTCTCTTCTTAGATTTTCTCCTGACTTCTCCTGCGATTCTCCTGATATCTCTGGAGAACAGGGTATGGAGCAAAATCATGAATGACGTCTCCACTAGATGACTTATTTCCGTGGCTTTCCCCCTTAATAAAGCGGATTGTTGATATTCTACCTGGAGAATAGAAGAGAAAAACAGGAGAAATAGATGAATACCCATCAATCAATCGCTATTCCCCTTAACCTTCCTCACCCTCCCCTTACAATATGTGCGCGCCCTGATCCAGTACTTCGCTAATTTTCGAACCAGCATATTCTCTGCCGAACCCGGAAACCCGCACAAAAACGAAAGATTTATATCGTTTGCAGGCGCCCCCTCATGCCTTTTGCCAAAAGCAAGAAGACGACCTGCAGAAAGAGTAACGACCTCAAGCCGAAAGAATGTTGTGCTCACGCCATTGCGGCGCTGGACCAGCACCTCACCATCCCGATCCAGGGTCGGCTCACCCAGACCGACCTGTTTCAGGCTCTGGTCGGCATGGCCGCGATGCAACAATCGATTCACTCGATCACCGGGTTTTTGGAGCATGTACCCTGTGAGACGTCATTTCGCTATCATCTCAACAAACTGGCTATGGATGATCTGGAGCAGAAGAGCACTGCTATCCTCACCCACCTCGTGCACCACGTCCTGAAACCCGGGAACGCGTATCAGTTTGCGATTGACTACACCAACGATCCGTACTACGGGAAGACTTCCGACGAGAACGAATCATATATCCTCCGAAGCAAACGCAAGCAATCGACGAACGAGTTCTACTCCTACATCACCCTCTACGTGACCACCAGAGACCGGCAGGTGACGTTGGCCGTGTATCCGGTGCGGCAGGGGATCGCAAAGGTTGGGTACATCGCCCGGTGCCTCGACCGGATTGCCGAACTCGGGCTCAAGGTCGAGGTCCTCTGCCTGGACCGGGAGTTCTATACCCGGAAGGTCTTCGGGTTTCTGACCCAGGTGCAGGTACCGTTCATCGTTCCCGTCAAGAAGCAGAGCAACCGCATGAAAGCACTGCTCCAGGGGACGCAGTCCCGGTATGCCGAGTACCGGATGAGAGGAAAACCATCACTTCCCCTGACGATTGCCATTGCCGTGAAGTATGCGAAGGGGAGACGAGGAAAATACGGCGCTGAGAATCTGGGCTACGTTGTCGGCGGTATTGCCTGGCATCCGCTCCGGGTGCACCGGATCTACCGATCACGGTTCTCGATCGAGGCATCCTACCGGATGCGCAACCAGGTGAAACCCAGGACGAGCACAAGAAACCCCGTGATTCGGTATCTCTATGCAATCATCTCGTTTCTGCTGAAAAACGTCTGGATCGCTCTCTTATGGATACATTTCTCGCCGGTGAAGCAGGGACCGCGAACGATTGAAATGCGCGCGTTTCGATTCGATGCTTTTCGACTCATAATCTGGGAAGCGATCCGGGCATCGATGGGGATGGTGAAAGGAATTACGGTGTTGCGGCAACGGGTTTAGAGAAAGGATGGTAGAACAAGGTCAAACAGAAGGAGAGGTGAGGGAGATTTAGCGAAGTACTGTGATCGATCATCTCCCTCCGCAATGGTAACAGGCAACCTATATCGCGACGGTGAAACGGCGTGGCGTGCTGCTGTCATGGGGGGAGCCTCCGCGCGGCGGGGTGTCCTAAAAAAGATTACGTGGCAGAAATAGTTGCCATAGCGCAGGCGTGATTACTTCAGCCTCACCCAATATTTGTTCGGGTAGATTGCGACAGTCTCACCGTTATTCTGATAATATGGCCCACCAGGATGTTTTGCCTGCCAATCGAGGTTAAGCCAGTACCGTATCTGTCCGCCCTCATTCGAAACCCTGTATGCGATGCTCTTGCAATTGTACCTCTTGCAGATATAGTTCGTGGCACTTTCGAGATTACTCTTACTTGGACCTAGATAGACCTCTGCATAAGCATGTCCTGCTGCGTTAGTATTCGATGCTACGATTATCCGGGGGCTTCCTCCAATTGCTTGAATTGACGCCGCCGTAAGGATCGCAAAGTCATCACAATCTCCCTTTAGCCCAAGTTTGATGGTCCGACTTGCGGGAGAGAAATATTCGAAACCTTTTGGATCATTTACGTAGGTCCATCGCTTGTATATCTTTTCCCACATATCGCATATCTGCGCGATGTTATAACTCCCACTGTGACTTTGATCAATCAAAGTCAACGCAAAATCACGCGTTGTAGGATTTGTGTAATCCATTGCTTCGACGACTTTCGAAGCTTGAGTATCCCAAGGTGATGAAACAGGAGTGCGGGTAGGCCTCGGTGTTGCCAACTGGGTCGGTTTCTGGATGGGCGCAGAGGTGGGTTTCGGGGTCGCTGTCCCCACTGCGACTACAGATGAAGGAACAGAGGCTTCTGCCCTACTGATCGCATCGTCGACATGGTCAAGCACCTTCATAACTTTCAGTCCAGCCCCCACAACGAAGAGGATGATCAAAACCGTGACGATGGTAGACCCCCAGCCCCCTGATCGCGGCGGCGGTTCATACTGTGGATAATCCGGCACCTCATCCGGTTCATCATCAGGCAAGTCCACCGGGTCGCCCAGGAAAGCACCATGTAGTTCGTACAACTGGTCTTCAAGCCAGATATACTCCTGTCCGCCTATCACCCAGTGGTAAGCATTTTCGACGTCATACCACACCCCGTTAATGCAGATAGACTCATGCGGCACCACGTAGGGCTCGATATCCTTAGTCATACAATGAATTGAGAATCGGACCGCCACAATATAACCATTTACATTTGCGCGCGCCCCTTCAGTAGCCCCTTTTTGGTCACCCCTCTTTATAGCCGCCCGCACAGAGAGTTAGGTAACCCAAAAGTGTGCGCACAGGAGAAAAGGAACATGGAAAAGAGAGTAAAAGCGAAAACAAGTATTATCCACCGAATACTGAAACCGCTCAAGGTAATCATCGACCCTGAGAATCACGAGTATTTGAAAGGAATCAGCGTTAATGTGTCCCGATTGCTCTATAAAGCAATACTTGGGATCCAAAAGGTGACGCGCCACGGATTGATCTTAATTTAACAAAAGAAGCAAGAATCATGGGCCCGCTGAGATTCGAACTCAGGATCTTCGCCGTGTGAAGGCGACGTCATAACCAGCTAGACCACGAGCCCCATGCATCGACCGGATGCTACATGCTTACTTGGTGATGACTGGAGTTACAGAGGATACCCGCATGGTGAACGATCGCAACCAAGCTTAGCAACACTTGAATTGCGATACTCGGAGGTGGAACTGACCCAATACACAGGTACCCGCCTTTATAAACTGTCCCCGAAATCACAGGATTGGATACAACGCGCATCTCAGATGTTCTGGGACTTCAGCAAGGGGGCTATCAGCCAGAAGGTCTTGAACAGCCTCTATCAAAACATCCTTGAGAAATACAAAAGTAAAGACTCTTGGAATAAAGTCTTAAACTTCGTTCGAGCCTATCTGAAGCATCTTTCACGCCTTAAACTCGATTCCCGCTATCAGCAGTTCACCCTCTTCCTCGAACCGCCGAAGTCTCTCAAGGAACGGAAAACCATTACCTCCCGCATTGTGACACGAGAAGACATTGAAAACGTTGCCGTGCATATTACAAGTGCGTATCGAAAGGGAGAATTGGACTATACTAAATTCATGAACCATGTGGGAATTGTCCTATTTGGTGCATATACAGGGCAGCGTGTTGAGGCAACCATCGATAAACTGACTGTCGGCCAAGCACGGATGGCTCTTCACAGTGAGGCACCTGTTTTACAGGTTGCACCTGATCAGGATAAAATCAGAATGGAGCACTATGTGCCAATTCACCCTGATCTACGCCCTATCCTTGAACAATTGATACTTCACAGGGATGATGGGGAACGACTGTTCCATTACATGAGTTATCAGCAGTGGATAAAACGGAACAAAGTCACCTTGTCTAGGACAGGAAAACACTTTGTCAGTTCAGATACGCGGAAATTCGCTGAACAATATGGTGATATCATACAGTGGGATCAGAGTAACCGAGCATATATCCTCACACATGGTGTCAGTGGTGTTGATTGGGGCCATTATAAGCACCCACTGCCCGAATTCGTCTATCAGGCGTACATGAAGTACTGGGCAGACACATGCCTTGTTCCACCTGTCTTGGAATCGATTCTCAACGTGAGAACGGAAAATCTCTCGCACATTGGGGATAGTACGTTCAATCACGAGGCTCAATCACTCGAATAACTATTTTGGTAGCGTAACGAATGTTTTGTATAGGTAAATCAGCCCTGAATCCAACCTAGATTTGCAGAAGGGAGGAACGGGGCCATGGATCCATTAGTGTTTCAGGAAAGAACCTCCACTGGGTTTCTCAACCTAGTGATGCTCGCAGAGATCCTCTAGTAGGCAGGAGCAGGCCAGTACGAACGCATTGATGCGCGGAAGGCGGCCCGGAATGGCTATAAGAACCGAACTCTCAAGATCCAACATGGGGGGACGGTCCTCTGAAACCACAGTTCCGGGAGTTCCCGTTCGAGACCCAGATCTTTAGACAGTATGTCCTGATGGAAGAGTTCTGGTCGGATCCATCCTGATGGACGTGAACGAGGAGCGGTCACCGGCAGAAGGTATTTGACTCTGGAGAAGGAATGATCCAACTAGGAGATGGCGCTCAGACAAATTACAGAAAATCTGAGACGTTGTCATCCCATTTAGTGACGTATCTTTCCCATGGGTGACATTCTTTCATGCAGTGTACATTTCAATGGGTTGACGGAGGGCCTATAGTCATAGTAAAGTTTAAAGAGAGGCAACTTTGCTTATGCATATGCCATCACAGAAAAGACCGCTCGATTTGGTTCTTCGGCCTTGAAAAAATATTTTGTGCTCGATGCTGTGGCATTCTCACAGGTCTGGTAATGGGGATTTTGTTGAGACTCATAGGAGTCAGCATTCCTGTTTTAGCTAGTTTGGTCTTAATCTTACCACTGATAATTGATGGTCTTACCCAATTGTTTGAGCTGCGTGAAAGTAATAACATATTTAGGCTTTTAACAGGGGCCTTATTTGGAATCGGATGTATTTGTGTCCAACCCATTTCGTAATATTTATTCATGACAACTCTAATTGCATATTATGCCCCCCCGTTCAGTAATGACGATGGATGACGCTTCAAAAACGTCTGCTTGCATTTGTATGGCTGTACCAATAGCGGCTTATTTTGGAAGTGTCGCGATAGGCCTCGAAGGAAGAATACTTAATTATATAGTTATGATAGGTGCAGTGATCGGGTTGGCACTAGCAGCGCTATGTATGATATCTTATTGGCGTGATTTCCAGTGACAGAATAATATGTATTGGTTTCACTGTTTACTACCTGTATCTCTTTTCGATTTCGTCTCTCATCTTTTTAAGAGGTTTTAGATGCGATTAGATACAGTTATATGCCACCCGCTTTTAGGTTCTCCTATTATAGTATACGACGATACTCTTTGGAGCCTCGAACCCCCCAGCCCACATGACCATATATGAAACAGATCGTGGTCGTGCGACACGTTTTGGAATCTGAAGCATGCTTCAAAACAGTTATAGGATCAACTATATCGAAATATTTTAATTTTTTCGTTATAATAGAGTAGCCTATGCGTTCTCAGACAATTGCTTGTATTGTACTGATTCTCTTATTATTATCCGCAGGGTGCGCTTCCACAGTAGAAAAAGGTTCCATAGTTGAAAAAACAGATGGCAAAGATACTGCGCCCCAAGTCTCAATAAGTGAGGCAGAATATATATTGACTTATGGTGAATGGTGCGAGGATGGTGTAACTATAGATGTTGATTTTAAAACAACTGATCATGAGAAAATTCCCGTTGAAGCAACAGGTTTCCCTTGGGCTGTGAAAATCTACAGAGTAGAAAAACGCGGGGAGTTTTTTCCAAAGTATAAAGGCCTTAACATAGGAGAGTTTAAGGGCGAAAGTATGGCAAATTGCGAAGGAAATCTTTGTATTCAAATTGCAAAAAATATTATTGATGTTGATAAAATAGAATCAGAAAGCGGTAATCCTTATGAGCAGACGGTACCGTTAGGATACGATTTGGAAGTATTTCTCCCAGATGGGAGAACAATGATAGATGAGGGGATGTTCTTATTTTGGTTATCAGAAAAATAACTGGGGTCATTGGCCCTGTGGAAAATCTCGGTCACGATCTTCCCTTTTCAGGATCCCTATCCCACCAATTCATAACCAGTCGTATTCAAAGTGGCCGTATTTCAACTAAAATTTAAAACATGGCAAATCTCATTGATAGATACAGCCATGCTCATTACGTGTTGATACATAACGGTGGACGAATCCAATACTTTGATCTTCCCGACAGATCACTGGGTTCACCGCTAAACCCTTTGTCCTGCGATGATTTTGGCACACCGTGTTGGGATTCGCCCGATACTGGCGCGTATCTGGTGCATATGCTCCCTCTTACAAATCAGCGCGTAATCTCCTCCTGTACGAGAATAGTTCGCTTTTGCGTGGTGCCTTCCGTGCCGAATCAAATAACTATCATTGCAGAAATGGAGGATTTGAGTGTAGAATTATTTCTCTTCCTCAGATCCCTAATATTTCATTTGATACTTTAGAGAAATATCAACTGAAAATGGTTATTCATTTATTCTATTGTTTATAAGCTTTGCATATGGTTGTAACGTATTAATCGAATATGCCGGATATGTATTGGTATTTACCGAGACAATTATGTTTCGATTTCTAAACACGACAGAGGTATAGGCTGGTTGCTGGAAACCGAAACCTTCGTTACCAATCTTCAATGTATCTACTCTTACTTCTGTTACTTTGTTTTTCCTTAAATTGAGATCCTCTTTTGCCGCATCAATGGTCGCATAGCGTTCTATTGAAACTGTTAAGACGACAGCATTTGAACTTGGATAGATAAATTTTGCTTCGTGCTTAGTGTCGGTTATCACCGGATTACCTTCTTTAATCCAACCATGGGGCAGATCATTGATTGTTAAAGCCATTCTTTCAAAGTCTTTGGTCACAACAGTCTCGGTTTGAGAAACAGTGGTTGTGGGTGGTTGTGTCATAGGTGGAGAGTTCGGCGAGCTCGAATCTGTCTTGCTTGATGAACTGCAACCGCATGCTAGTACTAACGTAAGGACAACGAAGAAAACTAATATGGTGCCTAATGCATGTCTCATTTGCATTTATAACTCCTCTCGCAACCCCAAAAGTCAATCAGGTTGATTAGATAAACTCTTATTTTATGTGAACATAAAAAGATTTCGAAACTTTTGCAGGGCTTAACATTGCTGAGATTGGACTCAGTTTCCTGACACGTCAATGTCTGAACCAGAGAGCCCCGACCATCGAAGCACTTCAGGCGGAAGCAGACTATGGAACCGAAAGCGAAATCAGGCCCAGAAAGGTGTAGATTGGGAGTTTACCACAAACGATGCGAGGAGGAAACTCAAGCGACTCTACTCGATGATATTAGAGAATTAGGGGACAAAGGGCACTAGTTCATCTAGGTAGATGATCACCGATACGGTACCGTCCTCGCTGATGATGAGCATGGCTCTCGACCACGCAATCACTTCAGAACAGAACCCCCTTCTCAGGTGTACCATCCAACAGCACGACCCTTCGCGCGCTGCACCCTGTGCCCACTCCCCATAGCAGGATCGCACCTCAGATGAAAAATGTCAAATTTTTTCACAGATTTATAACCCAAGCATCTCTTGCGACCGATGAACTCAAACCTTATATGACCAATATAACGTTAAGGCGGCTGATTACAACCGTGAATCTGCATACTACAGTGATATGGTTAATTATTGGAACACCTACTATATGGGACAGCCTGTCTCAACATCGTCACAGTCATATCAATCCCAGATGACGGCACAAGCGATGCGTGTTTCCTCTTTACTAGGCGAACTGAACCAGATTACTAATACAATAAATACAGAAAACGCCGCACTCACGCGGATTAACAATCAGATTGTCGCCTTGATTTCATGATTAAGTTGAGTACAGCCTACTTATGTGGTCTTAATGGTGCGTTGGCCACGGAAAATTTATGCAGATATACGAGTTGTCACATGCTGACAGCCCGGAGAGGTGCGCTCAGAAGAGAGGGTCAATTTGGTTCTGTTTAGTTCGGGATTATCTTTTTCATTTCGATTTCATTTCAATATTAATGGCAGCGAGAATGACTTACGGTAGATCTTGGCTTTTGTAAGAGCTTTGGACTGCACTGCAACGCATCACTTGGTGTCACTTTCCGCTTAAACGGGTTATGACTTCGTTTCATGCAACTGACCTTTAACACTACTCAGTCCTCCTCATCAAAGAGATCTAAATCATCTTTGTCTTCATCCAGCTCATCAAATTCATCTATATCGTCATCGAACTCGTCTATGTCCATATAGTACTCGTTCATGAATGTGTACCATCGGTTCGGATCAGTTATCATGTAGAACAAAAGATCGTCAATCAAGCCAGATACAGAGTATCTCCGCCCGTTCTCATCGATAACGTTTTCACACTGGGTTCTTAAGAACTCAATGGGAGGAGTAGACAGATAATTACAGAAACGCTGGCCAGACCGCTCCTTTCCACGCTCAATCTCATCGAGTACATGTCTGTATGCTTGGCTTACACGATCAACGTTTGCTTCATCCTCATACTGATGAGAATTGCGATTAACCCTCTCTTCCATCAAGGATTTGCACTTTCGTTCCGTCACTGCTGAGCCGCTTCCTTCCTGAAC
>FZPS01000063.1_pt1108 | contig 13759 bp, 15 predicted proteins | sample 1817821 | NCBI WGS metagenome assembly FZPS01 (sample SAMEA104158645, study PRJEB21678) | metagenome | place: Germany | collected 2015-04-21 | reverse complement strand
ATATTTATTATATCATTAAAATAAACTATTACTATTGAAATAAGAGTTCCAAAATGAAGCATCTCAGTAAAAAAAAGATTCCCTTCTTTTATTCCAAAAAAATGTTGTAATATAACTAAATGTCCTGAACTACTTATAGGTAGAAATTCAGAAATTCCTTGAAAAATACCTAAAATTATAGATTGAAATAATGTCAAATTAATTCCCCCTTATTTAAAAGTTTAGATATACTGTTGTTATTATAGCATAATTTAAATTCTTATACTATTCATATTTATTATCTATTAAAATATTTAATTTGCTTAATGCACAACTAAAACCACCAACTTCATCTATAAGCCCATAATCAACAGCTTCTTTTCCAATAAGGATTGTTCCAACGTCATTAGCTAGTTCATCAGTAGAATACATTAGTTGGATTAAATCTTCTTTATTTATATTAGAAGTTCGTAATATAAAATCTATTATCCTTTGTTGCATCTTTTCAAAATATCTAAAAGTTTGAGGTACACCTATAACTAAGCCAGTAGTCCTAATAGGATGAATTGTCATAGCTGCTGTAGGTACAATAAATGAATAATCAGAAGCTGTAGCCAATGGAACGCCTATACTATGCCCACCTCCTAACACCAGGGATACTTTCGGTTTATCTATACTATTTATCATTTCAGCAAGAGCTAAACCAGCTTCTACATCCCCTCCTATTGTATTTAATATTATAAATATACCCTTTATATTAGGATCTTGTACTGCTGCTATTAATATTGGAATTATATGTTCATATTTAGTTGTTTTTTTATCAGAAGAAGATATATTATGCCCTTCTACTTCTCCTATAATAGTTAAGAACTGGATAGAGCTTTGAAAATTAGATATATTTGGAGCTCCCATTTGTCTTATATTATTCATAATTTCTTCTTTGTTATCACTATCTTTATCCTTACCCATATTATCCCTCCATTTAAGCATTTTAAGCATTGATATCTACTAATGCTATATTGTAGTTTTAACTCTTTTATTAATAATATGCTTAATTACATAAAAATAAATCTAGTTCAGAGTATTGAACCAGATTTATTTTTATACTATTCATATAACTTAAATTCATTATGAAGAGCTTCTAATGCTTTGTTTGTATCTTCTTCTTTTATTAAACACCAAATTGTGTTATGCGAATCTGAAGTTTGTAGTATTTTTATGTTTTCTTTTGATAAGGCTTTTACGATTCTTGCCATTACTCCAGGTACGCCTCTCATTTTATATCCAATAACACTAATTTTACAACAATTTTCTATAATTTCATATTCAAAGTTTTCTTTATCTAATATGGAAATGAGTTTATCTTTATCTTTTTCATCAATAGTAAATATTTTTTTATCTACGAGAAAATTAATCAAATCTAAGCTTATATCATTAGAAGTAATTTCATCCATTAACTTGTTTATCATAGATTCATCATTGTTTAATGAAATAATAAATTGGACTCTTCCTTTTTTATAAGTTATGGCTGTAATTATTTTTTCATTAAACAGTTCCTTTCTATTATTTATAAAATTTACATCCACTTCTTCTATAGAAGTACCTTCGCTATCTGAATAAGTATTTTTTATGACCAAAGGTATATTTGATTGTTGAGCCATTTCCACGGCTCTTGGATGAATAACTTTTGCACCATCTTCCGCTAATTGATATACTTCTGAATAACACATCTTTTTTATTACCTTTGCATTTGGAACTATACTAGGGTCTGCTGTCATTATTCCATCTACATCAGTAAATATTTCTACATAACTACAATTAAGTGCTTTACCTAAGGCAACAGCGGTTATATCGCTTCCACCTCTACCTAATGTAGTGATTTCTCCAAATTTATTACTTCCTTGAAAACCTGCTACTACTACTATTTTGTTTTCTTCCAAATAATTTAGAACTTTATCTGGATTTACATCTATAATTTCTGCATTACCAAAATTATTATCAGTTATTATTCCTGCTTGAGAGCCTGTTAATACTACTGTTTCATATCCTTTCTCGCATATGTGATTTGCTAAAACCACAGCTGAAATAATTTCGCCACAAGATATTAGAAGATCTATTTCACGGTTGGAAATAATTTTTGGGTTGATTAGATCTAACAGAGTATCAGTCGCATAAGGATCTCCTTTTCTACCCATTGCAGAAACAACTACTACTATTTTATTTCCTTCTTCATATTTTTTAATAATTTTATTAGTAGCTTTATTTCTACTCTCTACTGAAGATACAGAAGTGCCTCCAAATTTTTGAACCACTATATTCATTACTATCACCTCTAGGTTTTTATCTATAGTTTATAATATGTTTATAACCATTATATTGTGAGATTATCAATTATCATCTAATTCAACAATTATCATATCATTTCCTATTTTTTTAATAGTTTGCCAAGGTATTTCAATATAATCATTTTCAGCAAATAATTTAAATTGTAATTTTCTCTCAGGAACCAGTAAAGATAATATTCTACCAGTTTTTTCATCTACTAGAATATCACAATCTGCAATAATACCTAGTCTTTCACCATTGTTTAAATTTACTAATTCTTTACCTCCTAATTCATCTAATAACATCATATCATCCCCTTTATTTTTATTAAATGATATGTTGTTATTTTTTATTTTATGTTATTATCATTTATGATAAGATCTAATATGATATATTTTTTTAAATTTATTATTTATACCCAGTATGACCAAAACCACCTTTTCCCCTTTCAGTATCATCTAAAAAATCCACTTCATTAAATTCTACTCTTTCATATTTTAAAAATACTATTTGTGCAATTCTATCTCCTTTATTTATTACATATTTTTCTTTACTTAAATTTATTAATATAACTCCTATTTCTCCTCTATAATCACTATCAATAGTTCCTATCCCATTTGCTAGACAAATTCCATGCTTTAATGCTAATCCACTTCTAGCTCTAATTTGAGCTTCATATCCATCAGGTATGGATATATAAAGACCAGTGGGTATTAAAACTCTGTCCAGCGGTTTTAATACTATAGGTTCAACTATATTAGCATATAAATCCATACCTGCAGAACCAATAGTTTTATAACTAGGAATTGGAAAAGGACTTTTATTTACTATATCGACTTTCATATTTTATCACCTCAACTAAAAAATAAATAAGCAATTGCTTGTCCATATTATTACATAAAACAATATTATCACTTAATTCAACTAATTTTTATTTATTTGGTTATATCTCTTACCCTGCCAATTTTATATCCTTTATTATACAATAATTTTATTATATCTGGTAATGCCTTTACTGTTTCCTCTGTAGGATGCATTAATATAATTGCCGAATTATGTATTTTACTATTTATTCTATCAATTATCTTTTGTTTATTACTATCTTCACGCCAATCAATTGTATCAATACTCCACATAATTATATCATAATTTAAATCTTTTGCAGCCCTTATTGTATTATCATTATAAGCTCCAGATGGAGGTGCAAAATATTTAGGTTCCTCTTTAATAATTTGATTTATAGCATTGTGAGCTTTGATAATTTCTTCCTTGTTTGCTTCATAACTTAATTTATCATAATCTATATGTTTATAACCATGATTCCCAATTTCATGCCCATATTCATAGATTTTTTTAAGCAATTCAGGATTTTTTTCAGCCCATCTCCCCGTGACAAAAAAAGTTATGCTAATATTGTTATCTTTAAATATTTTTAACATAGATGGTATATATTCATTTCCCCAATCCACATTACAAACAAATGCTACTATTTCATCATCTATATTACCTTTATAATAAATATCCATCTTAAAGGTTTCTTCTGCCCTGTTATAAAAATTAATATAGAGTAAAGTTAATATAATAATCATTATTACTATTATACATGTATAAACTACTTTCTTATTAAAAATAAATATTTTCATATTATCCCTCCAAATATACTTATATATTATTTATATTCAAAGGGAACAAAAATATTTTACTTTTACAGTAAAAAACATGAACCTTTTTTTGGTTCATGCATTTTATTTCTTATTTTTACTATCTTTCTTATTTTCTTTTGGTAAAGTTGCTTTTCTAGATAAATTGATTCTTCCTTGACCATCTATATCTATTACTTTTACTAAAATTTCATCTCCTACTTTCAATACATCCTCTACTTTATCTATTCTTTCATGTGAAATGTTTGAAATATGCACTAGGCCTTCTTTACCATTAGGGAATTCTACAAAAGCTCCAAAAGGAACTATTCTTATTACTTGACCTAAATATGTTTCTCCTACTTCCACATCCTTAGTTATTCTGTTTATTAATTCAACAGCTCTTTCCCCATTTTCCACATTATCAGCTGCAATAGATACTTTTCCATCATCTTCTATATCAATTTTAACCCCTGTTTCATCAATTATCTTATTGATCATTTTGCCACCAGGACCTATAATATCTCTTATTTTATCAGGATCAACTTGCATAGTAAATATCCTTGGAGCATAAGGTGATAGTTCTTCTCTAGGTTTAGATATTACCTCATTCATCTTATCTAATATAAACAATCTAGCTTCCCTGGCTCTTGATAATGCTTCTTTTAATATAATTCTATTTATACCAGATATTTTTATATCCATCTGTATAGCAGTGATACCATCTCTTGTACCTGCAACCTTAAAATCCATATCTCCCAGGTGATCTTCTAAACCTTGTATATCAGTTAATATTACTACTTTTTCTTCAGATTTTATTAGTCCCATAGCAATTCCAGCAACTGGTGCTTTAATTGGTACTCCAGCATCTAAAAGAGCCAACGTACTACCACATACACTAGCTTGAGAACTAGAACCATTTGAGCTTAATACCTCTGATACCAATCTTATTGTATATGGAAATTCATCTTCCCCTGGAATTACTGGTTCTAGAGCCCTCTCAGCCAAAGCCCCATGACCTACTTCTCTTCTATTTGGTCCTCTTAATGGTCTAGTGTCTCCAACACAATAAGGTGGAAAATTATAATGATGCATATATCTCTTAAATTCCTCTTCGCCAATTCCATCTATTATTTGGACATCACTAGAAGCACCTAATGTAGCAACAGTTAATACTTGAGTTTGCCCTCTCTTAAATAAACCAGAACCATGAACTCTTGGAAGTATACCTACCTCACAGCTTATTGGTCGAATTTCATCAATCCTTCTATTATCTGGTCTTATACCCTCTTCTAATATCAATCTTCTAACTTCTTCTTTTACTATTTCATCAAGTACTTCAGATATATCTTCCTCATTTTCTGGATATTCTTCTATAAATTTATCTATAGTCTCTTCTTTTACTTTTTCAATATTATCTTCTCTTTCCTGTTTTTCCACTGTCTTTATAGCTTCTATAAGTTTTTCGGTAGCATATTCCCTAACTTTTTTCTCTATTTCATCATCTGGTTTAAACACTTGAAATTCTTGTTTTTCCTTACCAACTTCTAACTGTATAGATTCTATAAATTCACATAGTTTTTTAATCTCATCATGTGCATATAAAATTCCATCAAGCATAATAGATTCTGGCAATTCATTTGCTCCTGCTTCTACCATCATGATAGCATCTTTAGTACCAGAAACAATTAAATTCATATCTGAATTATCTCTTTCTTCTGCTGTTGGATTTATTACCAACTCTCCATCAACCAAACCTACAGCAACTGAAGCAGTGGGACCACTAAAAGGTATGTCAGATATTGTTAATGCTATAGAAGAACCAATCATAGCAACAATATCTGGAGTGCAATCTTGATCTACTGATAAAACTGTCGCTATAACTTGTACATCGTTTCTATATCCTTTAGGAAATAAAGGACGAATTGGTCTATCTATCAACCTAGCTGTTAGTATAGCTTTATCACTAGGTTTGCCCTCCCTTTTTATAAATCCTCCAGGTATTTTACCCACTGCATATAGCTTCTCTTCAAAATCTACACTTAAAGGGAAAAAATCTATATCTTCCCTGGGTTCTTTAGATGCAGTTGCAGTAACCAACACCACAGTATCTCCATATTGTAACAAACATGCTCCATTAGCCTGTTCAGCAACCTTTCCAATAGTTACAATTAGAGACCTTCCTGCTAAATCATATTGAAACTGTTTTTCCATTTTCTCACTCCTTAATAAAATTATTAATATTATTATAACCTATTAATAATATTAAAACACTAATTAAATCAATAGAGCGGGAAATCCCCGCTCTTATTAACCTCTAATACCAAGTTTTTCAATTAATTCACGATATCTTTCAATATCTTTCTTCTGTAAATAATTTAGAAGCCCTCTTCTTTGCCCTATCATTTTAAACAAACCTCTTCTTGAATGATGATCTTTCTTATGCGTCTTTAAATGTTCTGTTAATGAATTAATTCTGTAGGTTAAGATTGCAATTTGAACTTCTGGAGAGCCAGTATCATTTTCATGCAATCCATATTCTTCAATAATTTGAGCTTTTTGTTCTTTAGTCAATGTCATTTTTTTACCTCCTCTTTTTATAAAATTCACCATTAGCTAAGTAAATCGCCGAGGAAACGATAAACATAGCTAAAGGCACTTCTATCAAGGATATATTATCATATATTTATTCATTTGTAAATATATTCATCAATGTTCTTCTGCTTTTACATAATATATATCCTTTTTTATTTGTTCTATCAATTTTTCAGCGGTGTTAAATTTAATGTCTTCTCTTATAAAATCTACAAACATTATTTCAATTGTTTTTCCATATATGTTGCTATTAAAATTTAATATATGATTTTCAACCTTCAATTTTTTTTCATTAAAAGTTGGATTAAAACCTATATTAGTTAAACTTAAGTATTTTTGTTCTTCTAATATAGTAATAGTTTTATAAACCCCAATTTTAGGTATAGTGTAATTGTCAACAGGACTAATATTAGCGGTAGGGAATCCTAACTTAGTTCCCCTATTACTGCCCTTAACAACTTGCCCTATTATTGTATAATATCTTCCTAAAAATTTGTTTGCTTTTTTTATATTTCCTTCCATCAATAATTGACGTATTTTTGTACTGCTTACTATTTCATTATCAATTGTTATAGGCGTAATAATATTGGTTTTAAACCCTTTTTTAATTCCTAGATCCTTTAAATATCTACAATCACCCACAGCTTTATATCCAAACCTATAATCAAAACCAACTGTAACTAATTTAGCCTTTAGTTGGTCTATTATTATATTTTCTACAAACTCTTCTCCTGACAGTTTCATAACATTTTCATTAAAATCCATAGTAAATACCACTTCTACGCCTAAGTCTTTAAGTATTTTTAATTTTTGTTCATTAGAAGTAAGAATAGGTACAGATTTTGAATTTTTCTTTAATACATTCTTTGTATGATTATTAAATAGCAAAACTCCAGGTTTTAAATTCATTTCCATTGCTTTTCGTATATTATCTTCTATTAAATATTTGTGACCTATATGAACACCATCAAAATTACCTAAGGCAATAGCTGTTTCATAGTTACTTTTTTCTGCATTTAAATCTATAATTTCCATAACATCACCTTTATATTAAAACTTTGTCCATTTTTAAATAAAAAGCATTATTTTGTTCAATAACTCTACCTATTCCAATAAAAGTACCTTTAGAATATATTCTTAATAAAGAGTCTTTCTTATAATTATTAAATACATTCTTAGGTATGGAAACACGAACACCATTTTTTAATTTTACAAAGTATTTATCTTCCATAATTAACTTATCTAAATGATTTAAAGCTTTGTCCATTGGTAAAATAATACTTTTAAGACCTTCTTTATTCAAACTACTTATATAATCAATACTATAACTATCTTCAATTTTAAAATTGCCCACACCTATTCTCATAAGATAAGACATATAACCATAGGTACCTAAAACCTTTCCTATATCATCACATAATGTCCTTATATATGTTCCCCTTGAGCATTTTGTATAGAAAATAATTTTTTTATTATCAATGTTCTTCAAAATTTTCATATCATAAATAAAAGCTTCCCTATACGCTCTTTTAACAACTTTACCCTCTCTTGCTAATTCATATAATTTTTTCCCTTGATGCTTTAATGCAGAATACATAGGGGGCTCTTGTAATATTTTACCTTTAAATTTATTAAATGCATCATGTATCTCTTTCTCATTTACTTTTTTTAAAGAATAGTTTATAACTTTACCATCCATATCTAAAGTGTCAGTAGCCAATCCTAAGCTTAATTCTCCAACATATTCTTTATCCATATTAAGTAAATATTCACTAATTCTAGTTGCTTTCCCAACACATAGAGGAAGAACTCCAGATGCATTTGGATCTAATGTACCTGTATGTCCAATTTTCTTAATTCCTATAATTTTTCTTATTATATTTACTACATCATGAGAAGTTAATCCTTTTGGTTTAAAAACATTAATTATACCATTCATATATTAAATCACCTTAAAGCCATATTTATTTCATTAAGAATAAGTCTTTTTGCCTCTACTATGTTAGTATAAATAGTACAACCAGCAGCTTTTTTATGACCACCACCATTAAATTTAGCACATATCTTTGAAACATCCACATTTTTCTTGCTTCTTAAGCTAACTTTTATCTCATCATGCTCCACTTCTTTTAGTAAAACAGCAACTTCTACAGAATTTATATCTCTTATAAAAGATATTATCCCTTCTGTATCTTCCATTTTTGCATTATTCTTTTTAAGCATATGCTGAGTAACAGATATTACACCTATCATGTTATCCATAAACAGTTCTAAATTATTTAAACAATCTATAAATAATTTTGTTTTTTCAATACTTCTATTTTGATATAAGTTAATATTTATATCTTCTATATCTATTCCAATCTGTAATAGTTCAGCAACAATTAAATGTGTAACATTAGTAGTATTACTATACATAAAACTTCCTGTGTCTGTACTAATTGCAGTATATAAACAAGTAGCAATATCTTTATCTATTTTGGCACCAATTTCATTAATTAATCTATAAATTAATTCTCCTGTAGCAGCAGATTTAGGAGATACTATATTTACATGACCAAAATTAGTATTTGAAACATGATGATCTATATTTATAATATTATTAGCCTTTAAAGCAAATTCCTTTCCTATACCCAATCTGTCCATATCACTACTATCCAAAGCAATAAAGGTATCAATTTTTTCATCAATATCATATTCTCTAATAAGTTCTGAATTTGGTAAGAATAGGTATTTTTGTGGAATATTATCTACTTTTATTAGTCTAACATCTTTGCTCATTTTCATCAATGCCATTCCTAAAGCCAATGTAGAACCTATATTATCTCCATCAGGTTCTACATGGGAACAAATATATAATCTGTTAGAATTTTTTATTATATCAATAGCTTGACTTATAGGAGATTTTAAACTATTGTCCATTAGAATTTCTCCTTTTTTTTTCATCTTCTTTATTTACTTTATCTATTAATTTAGACATATATATTCCTCGTTCAATTGATTCATCTAAATGGAATATAGGTTCCGGTATATAACGCAAATCTATTTTATTTCCTATTTCTTTTCTAATAAAGCCTTTGGCACTTTCCAAACCTTCCAATGTATCATCTTTAGCTTTTTGATCCCCCAAAACAGATACATATATATTAGCATAACTTAAATCCCTAGTTACCTCTACTTTTGTTACACTAATCATTGGACTTATACGTGGATCTTTTACTTCCATTGTAAGCAATTCTGATACTACCTTTCTAACTTCTTCTGATATTCTATTAATTCTTCTAGTATCCATGGAATTCACCCCTTACTGTTCAACTTCTTCCAATATATAAGCTTCTAATATATCTCCTTCTTTTATATCATTATAATTTTCAAGAGCTAAACCACCTTCATAGCCACTTAACACTTCTCTAACGTCATCTTTAAATCTTTTAAGTGATGATATATTACCTTCAAATATTACAATATTATCCCTAAGAAGTCTAATCTTACTATTTCTTGTAATCTTGCCATCCTGGACATATATACCAGCAACATTGCCAACATTTGGAACCTTAAAGGTAGCTCTAACTTCGGCCCTACCTATAACTTTCTCTTCATATTTTGGTTCTAACATACCTTTAATGGCTGCTTCAATATCTTCTATAGCTTCATATATAACTCTATAAGTTCTAACATCAACATTTTCTTCTTTAGCTATATCTAAAGCATTTTGGGTTGGTCTTACATTAAACCCAATAATAATAGCATTAGAAGCTGCAGCTAACGTTACATCACTTTCAGTTATGCCTCCAACTCCTCCATGAATAATATTAATCTTTACCTCTTCATTTTCTAGTTTTTCAATTGATTGTTTAATAGCATCTATAGTTCCCCTTGCATCAGTTTTTATAATTATATTTAATTCCTTGATTTCACCTGATTGTATTTTTTCAAATAAATCATCCAAAGAAACCTTTTGCGTAGTTTTTAATTGTTCTTCTCTTTCTAATTCTTTTTTTCTTTCTGCATATGTTCTAGCAGTCTTTTCATCCTCCACTACATATAGGACATCACCTGAAAGAGGTACTTCAGATAATCCTAAAATCATCACTGGAATAGAAGGACCTGCTTTTTTTACATTTCTTCCCCTATCATCAAACATGGCTCTTATTCTACCACTTGTGCTACCACAAACTACTACATCTCCTACTCTCAATGTGCCTTTTTGAACCAATACAGTAGCTATAGGTCCTTTCCCCTTATCTAATTGAGCTTCTATTACTGTTCCCATTGCTTTTCTATTAGGATTAGCCTTTAATTCTTGCATCTCTGCCACAAGCAATATCATTTCTAATAAATCATCAATACCTTCTTTCTTTAACGCTGAAACTGGTACATTAACAGTATCTCCACCCCATTCTTCTGGGACTAATCCATATTCTACTAATTCTTGTCTTATCCTATCTATATTTGCATCTGGCTTATCTATTTTGTTTATTGCCACTATAATAGGGACATTAGCAGCTTTAGCATGATTTATTGCTTCTACTGTTTGAGGCATAACTCCATCATCAGCTGCTACAACCAATACTGCTATATCTGTAACTTGAGCACCTCTTGCCCTCATAGATGTAAAAGCTTCATGTCCTGGAGTGTCTAAAAATACTATTTTCTTACCCTTAACATTTACAACCGAAGCACCTATATGCTGAGTTATTCCACCAGCTTCCTGCTCAGTAACATTGGTTTCCCTAATAGCATCTAGTAATGAAGTTTTCCCATGATCAACGTGCCCCATTACAGTAACCACAGGTGGTCTAGGTTTTAAATCCCTTGGATCATCTTCATAATCTAAATCAAACTCATCTTCTATTTCTAAAGGTTCAGACTTTGTAATTTTAAAACCTAATTCCTCTCCTATAATACTTACAGTATCAAAATCTATAGATTGATTTTGATTAGCCATTACACCTAAATCTATCAATTTAGTTATTAATTCTGCTGGGGTAATACCCATCTTATCAGCTAAATCTTTGACTACAATTGTATCTTCTACTTCTATAACTTTCTTCTCTTCTTTCTTTTTTTTATGAGTTTTATTTGTCGAATTTTCTTCTTTTTTTTCCTCATCTTTCATTTCACCTGAAATAAGCTCTTTAATTGTTTCAGCTTCTTCTTTCTCAACTGTAGCCATATGACTAGTAACGTTTATTCCCATTTCTTCCATCAATTCCATTAATTCCTTACTAGTAATTTTTAGTTCCTTTGCTAATTCATATATTCTTTTTTTTGTCAAACTATACACCCCCAATATTTTTACAGGTGATGATTGATATTATTCCTTAGAAAATTTAAATATTGCATCTTTTAATTTATCATATATTTCATCTGGTATGTCAATACCCAATGCTCTTTTAAGTTTTTGATTGCGCTTTGCTTTCATAAGACATTCTTCGTCTAAACAAATATATGCTCCTCTACCATTCATCTTCCCCGTTAAATCCACTTCTATATTACCTTCTTTATCCTTAACTACTCTAATCAATTCCTTTTTAGGCTTATTTTCATTACAAGCCACACATCTTCTCATTGGAATTTTTCTTTTTTTCAAATTATCACCTCACTATTTATTCTGAAATAAGATCTTCTTTATATTGACTTTCACTTTTTATATCTATTTTCCAATTAGTAAGCTTTGCGGCCAATCTTGCATTTTGTCCTTCTTTACCAATAGCTAGTGATAATTGATAATCTGGTACTACAACCAAAGCAGATTTTTCCTGTTCATTTGCCTCAACTTTTAATACCTTTGAGGGACTTAAACTATTAGCTATAAATTCTTCTATATTTTTACTCCAAACAATTATATCTATTTTTTCACCATTTAATTCTTCTACAATAGCTTTTACTCTACTTCCCTTAAATCCAACACAAGCCCCAACAGGATCAACATTTGGGTCCCTTGAAAAGACAGCAATCTTAGTTCGTGAGCCAGCTTCTCTAGATATAGCATATATCTCTACAATACCTTCATGTATCTCTGGAACTTCTAACTCAAATAATCTTTTAATTAAACCTGGATGAGATCTTGATAGAATAATCTGTGGTCCTTTGGTAGTTTTTTTTACTTCCAATATATATAATTTTAATCGATCACCTTGCTCATATACTTCTCCATCAATTTGTTCTGAAGGAGGTAATATCCCTTCAGTTTTCCCCAAATCTACATATACATTATTTCTACTTACTCTCTGTACTGTACCAGTTATTATCTCATTTTCTCTATCTGCAAATTCTTCATATATTACATCTCTTTCTGCATCCTTAATTCTTTGAATTATTACTTGTTTTGCCGTTTGTGCTGCAATTCTTCCAAAATTCTTTGGAGTAATCTCTATATTTACTATATCACCTATTTGATATTTATCATCTATGCTTTTAGCATCTTCTAAACTTATTTCCAATAATTCATCTTCAACATTTTCAACCACATTTTTCTTTGCAAATACTTTTACTATCCCAGAATTTTCATCAATTTCTATCTCAACATTTTGTGATGATCCAAAATTTTTCTTATAACTAGAAATAAGTGCCGATTCTAAAGCTTCTAATATTACTTCTTTCGATATTCCCTTTTCTTCTTCTATTTCTTCAAGGGCTTCAATAAACTCTATATTCATTAACCTAACCCTCCCTTAAAATTTAACTACCAACTTTATATTTGATATGATATCTCTTTGAATCGCCCTTTCCTTTTGATTTTCTTCGATAATAATAATGTTTTCCTGGGTAAAACTTGCTAATTGCCCTATATATTTTTTCTTACCATCTATACTCTTATATAAATTTACTTCTATTTCCTTTCCAACATTTCTACGTAAATCCTTATCCGTTTTTAATGGTCGATCTAATCCTGGAGATGAAACTTCTAAATAATAGCTATTTTTTATAATATCAATTTCATCTAATTTATTTCCTACTACCTCACTAACCCTTTGACAATCATCAATAGTTATACCTTCTATATTCCCTATATAAAATCTCAAAAACTGTTGTCCATTTTCTTTTACAAATTCTATATCTACCAAATCGTACCCTAAGTTTTCTATTATAGGCTCACAATTTTCCTCAATAGTTTTAAGAATATTTTTTTTACTCAAAATATCACCTCCATTAAATAAATATATATCTATTTTTTGTTGTAATATTTATAAATATACTCTTTAAATAGATATATC
>FZPS01000034.1_pt171 | contig 13762 bp, 9 predicted proteins | sample 1817821 | NCBI WGS metagenome assembly FZPS01 (sample SAMEA104158645, study PRJEB21678) | metagenome | place: Germany | collected 2015-04-21 | reverse complement strand
CCAGCACCCGAAGTCCCGCCTCCTGTTACAGAAAAAGATTCCTCGAATAATGATTCTACCGTAAGTAATGTTGCCCTTGAAGCTCCAAAAGAAGAAAAAACTCCAGAAATTGATGCTCACCCTCCAGTCGTGAGTGGTATTCCAGAAGAATCTATTTTAGAAGGCGGAAGCTTTACTCCCATTAAACTAGACCAATTCGTACAAGATGAAATTGATAAGCCGTCTGCCATTGTTTGGACTGTAAAAGGAAACAAAGACCTTAAAGTAAGTATTAGCAATCGAGTTGCCACTATTCAAACACCAGATAAATATTGGAATGGAAGTGAAAACATCACTTTTATTGCCACTAACTCAAAAAATCTTTCTAGCTCAGAAACGGTAGGCTTTCATGTTGAATCGGTGAATAATCCTCCAGAAGTAAAAAAAATCCCCAATCAAACTATTGCAGAAAAAAAGAAGTTTAGCCCTATAAAATTAGATGATTATGTCAGTGATCCAGATCATGAAAAAAATCAAATTGTATGGGAAACTTATGTAGAACCCACTAACAAAAAACAGGCTGAGGGAGATTTATCTGTAGAAATTGATAAAAATCGAATCGCCAGTGTTTTAACTCCGGACTCCTATTGGTATGGAGAGGCAAAAATCACCTTTACAGCAACAGATGGAGAGTTTGCCAGCGATAAAACCACAGCTATATTCACTGTAACTCCTGTAAATGACCCTCCTGTTGTAAAAAAACATCCCGATCAAGTGATCCAAGAAAAGGAGTATTTTGAATCCATTTATTTGGATGAATTAGTCACCGATGTAGATAACGAAACAAGCGAAATAAAGTGGACTGTATCAGGAGGCAAAGATTTAAAGGCAAGCATAGATAAACACAATGTGGCCACCATCAAAGCCCCTTACGAACATTGGAATGGACCTGCAGAGACATTCACATTCACAGCCACTGACCCAGAAGGAGCGTCTGCTAGTTTTAACACCACATTCACTGTGAAATCTATCAATGACCCTCCAGAATTTTTATCCCATATCGAAGATCAAAGCATTGATGAAAAGAAAGAATTTAAAGCCATTCAACTAGACAAGCTAGTCAAAGATATAGATCACTCTTTTGAACAACTAAAATGGTCTGTGAGTGGAAACAAAGATTTGAAGGTAGAGTTTTCTGGAAAAGAAGCTAAAGTTTTGATTCCAAATCCTCTATGGAATGGCTATGAGACCATTCTATTCAAGGTGACAGACCCCGAAGGAGCCTCCGCAGAATCAGAAGCCAGCTTTACGGTCCATTCTATCAATGACCCCCCTGTTTTTGTAAAAGCAATTCCAGACCAAAGCATTGACGAAAAGAAAACATTTTCTACCATCCAGTTAGATGAATTTGTAAAAGATCCAGATCATAAAAATCAAGATTTATCTTTTGATGTCGAAGTCAAGCACAAGGGAAAAGAGCCCGAATCAGGTACACTGGAAGTCGAAATCAGTGAAAAAAGAGTGGCCTCCATTAAAATTCCAAACAAACTATGGAATGGTAGTGCCGTAGCTACTTTTACAGTCACTGATCCAGAGGGTGCTACAGTTAAACAAAGCGTGAATTTTACGGTGAAATCTATTAACGACTTGCCAGAGATCAAGAAAATTCCCGACCAAAACATAAATGAAAAAGAATCTCTCGCAAGCATTTCTTTAGAAGAATATTTATCAGATCCAGACCACGAAATTTCTCAGTTAAAAGTAGAATTAAGCGGGCTCAAAGAAATCAAAGCAAATCTAAATAATGCCACCAAAGAAGTTTCATTTCAACTTCCTTATAACCACTGGAATGGGACTGAAACTCTTACAATTAAAGTCACAGATCCAGAAGGAGGAACGGCCTCTACCAATGTAAAATTAAGCGTAAAGTCCATCAATGACCCTCCGGTGATGAAAGATATTGCCAATCAAACAATCAAAGAAAAAGGAACTTTTAAGCCCATAGCCTTAGACCAATTTGTGAGTGATTTAGACCATACTAATAATCAACTCAAATGGACCATTGAGGGCAACAAAGACCTAAAGGCTGTGATAGACGCCAAGAAAAATTTAATGGTGAGCACTCCAAATCCATATTGGAATGGTGCTGAAACAATTAAACTCACTGTGACTGACCCAGAAGGGGCAAAAGACTCTCGATCTGTGACATTCACTGTGCAATCTGTGAATGATAAACCAGAGTTTGTAAGGGCAATCCCCAATCAAAATATAGATGAGAAAAAAGAGTTCCAAGCGATTCAACTCGACGACTTTATCAAAGACCCAGACCATAAAAAAGAAGAGTTAAAGTGGACTTATAAAGCTGTAGTTGCAAGCGATGCTCCTGCAGTTAGAGGCAGAAAACCTACCCCTCCACAAGATTCTGAGTTGAAAGTTCAAATCGATAGAAACAGAGTGGCTACCATTCAAATTCCAAACAAATACTGGAATGGAATGGCAGACATCACTTTCACTGCAACTGACCCAGAAGGAGCTTCGGCTTCTAGCACCATGAGAGCCAATGTTAGATCTATAAACGACCTCCCAGTAATCTCTTCCACTGCCCCTAAAGGTGAGGTGATTCGTGAAGGAGGTACTTTTAAAACGATAGATCTATCCACTTTAGCCAGTGATCCAGACCATAAAACGAGTCTTTTAAAATGGACTATCACCGGGAATAAAAATCTAAAGGTAACCCTTCGAAAAGACTTAACGGCTATCGTTGCAGTCCCACACAACCAATGGTTTGGTACAGAAACTGTGATTTTCACCGTGACTGATCCAGAAGGTGGTAGGGCTTCTCATAGGATGGAGTTTGTAGTCACAGAAGTGAATGACCCTCCAGTCATTTCAAAAATTCCAGATCAAAAGATCAAAGAAAAAGAAAAGTTTTCGCCTATTCGTCTGGATAATTTCGTAAAAGACCCTGATGACAAGAGTTCTGATTTAATATGGACTGTCACAGGAGCCAAAAACTTAATCCCTAAAATATCTCCTAATCGCATTTTAACTGTGGAAACCCCTAATAAATACTACAACGGTAAACCAGAGGTTTTAAATTTATCTGTAAAAGATAAAGCTGGTGCTTTTGCAGTGACTCAAGTGTCATTTGAAGTGCTTTCTGTGAATGATGCACCTATGATAAAAAACATAGTTTCACAAAAAATCAGAGAAAAGCAGCAGTTCAAATCAATCCAATTAGACAATTTTGTAGAAGATCCAGATCACAAAAAAAGTGAGCTAAAATGGACTGCTAAAGTTGAAAAAATTGTAAGGACTCCAGCAAAAAAAGCTCCTGTTAGAAAGACACCCCGTAAAGGAGCAAAACCTGCTCCTGCTGAACCAGATTTAGTGGTAGAAATCGACAATAATAGAGTGGCACACTTTAAGCTTCCTTCTCCGTATTTTAACGGTGAAAGAAAGGTAACTTTTACTGTGACTGACCCAGAGGGAGCAAAAGACTCCAAAAGTGCAGAATTTATTATAGAGTCTGTAAATGACCTTCCTGTTTGGAAAAAAATTCCAGCACAGCTAATTAAAGAAAAAGAAAAATTCACACCTATTAATTTGACGGATTTTGTTCATGACCCTGACCACCCTACACATACTTTAAAATTTTCTGTGCAAGGAGCAAAACAGTTAAAAGCTTCAATCAACGCTAAAAAACAATTGCTTGTTAGCACTCCTAACTTGTATTGGAATGGAGAAGAAAAGCTAAATTTAATTGTAGAAGACCCAGAAGGGGGAAGAGCGACCCAGCAAATTACCTTTACTGTGACTCCCGTGAATGACCCTCCTGTAATTAAAGGATTAGTGGGACAAAAAATAAAAGAAAAAGAAAAGTTCTCTATTTTAGATCTTACAAAACTGGCTACTGATCCAGACAACCGACCCAATGAACTCAGCTGGTCTGTCAGTGGAAACAAAGACCTAAAAGTAGACATTAAGGCTGGTAGAGCAGCTATAAGTACTCCTAATAAATATTGGTACGGTAAAGAAACTATCACATTTACTGTGAAAGACCCAGCTGGAGCTAGTGCTTCTGCTAAGGCAACCTTTGAAGTGACCCCTGTCAATGACCCTCCCAAACTTCAAAGTGTAAGTCTGCAAACTATTGATGAAAAGAAAAGTTTTGCTCCTATAGATTTTTCTAAATTAGTACGCGATCCAGACAACAAAATAGAAGAGCTTTCTTGGACAATAGACAATGGTCTCCCCCCAGGAAAAGATAAACGCGGTAGAGCCACAAGAGCCATAGCTCCAACAGTTAAACACCAACTTATCTTTAATATATCTGATAAAGGTGTATTAACCGCCAAAACTCCAAATGTTTATTGGAACGGTTCTGATTCTGTGATTGTGAATGTCTTTGACCCTAGTGGAGAAAAAGCATCTACAAAAGTAAATTTTATAGTCAAATCAATAAACGATGCCCCTGTGGTTAAAATGATTGAAAGTCAAGAAGTGCCTCAAGGCAAACTCTTCAAACCCATTAAACTTGATAATTATGTCACTGATCCCGATCATAAAAAACATGAGTTAAAATGGACTGTGACCGGTGGTCGAAATTTAATGGTTCAAGTCACCCCTGGGCGTGAAGCTATCATTAAGGCTAAAAATCCTAACTGGTCTGGAGAAGAAACTCTTGTATTCACAGCGAGAGACCCAGAAGGTGCTACAGACAAATCAGTGACCAGATTCATTGTAAAGCATGTGAACGCTGCTCCTATTATAAAAAATCTTCCTAATTACACAATCAAAGAAGATGAAAATAAAGGAGTACTCGCAGTTATTCGATTGAATCAAATAGCAAGAGACAGAGATCATAGTTTTAACCAACTAAAATGGACTTTCAAAGGGAATAAATTTTTAACTGTAAAACACGATCCCGTAAGAAACACTGTTACAATTGCCCAACCTTACGAGCATTGGAATGGAGCTGCAGAAATCATCACCTTTACTGTGACCGATCCAGAAGGTGCCTCTGCCTCTACTAAGGCTAAATTCACAGTCATTCCTGTGAACGACCCTCCTGTGGCCAAAGCTCAAGTTTATCAAACTAAAGAAGGTGAAAAATTAATCGTAGATGCTGCAAATGGATTGATGAGTGGAGCCAGTGACCCAGATAATGAGAAACCTGTCGCAGTGACCTTGGTACGCAAGCCACAAAATGGAACTGTGAACATCAATGCAAGCAATGGAGCTTTTGTATACATACCCAATAAAGGTTTTTATGGAATTGATGAGTTTACTTTTAAACTTCGAGATAAAGGTGGTTTATTCTCTAAACCAGAAACAGCCGAAATCAATGTCAGTTTTAAAGTAAAAGACCTTCGAAACAAGCCTGCTCCTCAAAAAGCAAGCCCCGCTCCAGCTTCCGGTCCTGCTAAAATAGAGCCTAAAAAAGCCGCTCCAAAGAAAGCCGCTCCTAAAAAGAGAAGGAAAAAGAACAATTAAATCTTAAATAGCACTGTTTTACAGTGCTATTTTTTTTAATAAAAATAATGCTAGAACCTAAAAGTAGAGTTTGAGGTAAAATCAACTCAAATACAAAGCTCAGTCCATATAAACCAATGGTTTTTAACTCTTTATTTTTATATATAAAAGATTGGAAATCATTAAAATTTTCCGCATTGATATATAAAACCATTTCCACAAGGTTTGTATGTTAGTTCCATTAAATTGGTGTAAAAAACACCAAATCGCTTTAGTCCCTTCCAATAATTCTCCAACTATTCTAGCAACAACTGCGCCGCACAATGAATTCTTAAAAGCCATTGTCGAATCAGAAATAGACCAACGCGTACAAGTTGTCACTTATCATGAAAAAGAGATTGAAAAGTTTTATACTGAGAATAAACTGGTATCAAACTCCAATCCAATAAATACTCAAAAGAGCAAAAAAAATGATTGGGAATCACAGCCTACTATAGAACTGGTTGAACAAATTATTGATTCAGCTGTCATCGAAGGAGTTTCTGACATCCATTTGGAACCTCAAGAAAATATACTCTCGATTCGATTTAGAAAAGATGGTATTCTTCTGCCTCATTTAGAGCTCCCGTATTGGTTGCACGAAAAAATAATACTTCGACTCAAAGTTTTAGCACAACTGGATATTTCAGAAAAACGACTCCCTTTAGATGGTCGATTTAATTTTAAATCCAAATCCAAGCAAATTCACATTCGCATAAGTACACTACCTACTCGTTATGGAGAAAAAGTCGTTTTGCGTTTGTTATTAAAAAACAACTTTAATTTTTCTTTGTTTCATTTGAAAATGCCAGAGGATATACTGCAAAAAATAAAAGAAATTATCTATAAACCTCAGGGCATATTTTTCGTCACAGGCCCCACTGGGAGTGGAAAAACCACCACTATTTATGCAGCTTTACAAGAAATCATACAAAGACAAATCAATGTAACTACACTGGAAGACCCAATAGAATACGATCTTATAGGAGCAAATCAAGTCTTGATGCTAAACAAAGCAGGTTTAGATTTTTCTGTAGCCCTTCGATCTATTTTACGACAAGATCCAGATGTTATTTTTATTGGTGAAATAAGAGATTCAGAAACTGCAAAAATTGCAATACAAGCCGCCCAAACAGGACATTTAGTACTCAGTACTCTTCACACCAACGATGCTGCTTCTGCCATAGATCGACTCAAAGATTTAGGGGTCTCCCCGCACCTAATATCTGAGTCTTTGCTAGGAATATTAGCCCAAAGATTGGTCCGAAAGTCTTGCTTGTGGTGCCAAAGTAAAGGTTGTCCAAAGTGTAAAGGTGTGGGCTATCAAGGGCGTTTTGCTCTTTTTGAACTTTTAGTTCCAGATTCAGAGTTCAAAGATTGCTTGTTTACCAAAAACACTAGTAGTGAAATTTTAAAACGCATGAGATATTTAAAGTTAAGAGATTATGGTGAGCAAGCTTTGGAAAAAGGTGAAACTAGCCTTTTAGAATTGAAGCGGGTTTTAGGCTAATTTGTATTTAGTGTGTCTTGGGGCGGAGCGGTCAATGCTTTTAGAGAATCCACTAATAAACTATCCCTTTTAGGGAACATATTTTGGTAAATCACAGTCCTTCTTTTGTTCATAAAAACACTTTTACGCATATGTGGAGAGTGGTTCCCTGGACTTGCCAGCATCGCCGCTAAATTGATAGATTGGTCTAGAGTCAGTTGAGAGCATCTTTTTTTATAATATTCTTTTGATGCCGCTTCACAGCCAAAAATATTTTTTCCCCATTGGGCATAATTAATATAAAGCTCCAAAATTCGATCTTTTCCTAGCTCTTTTTCCATCAAAATAGAATAAATCAATTCTTTGAGTTTTCTATCCCAAGACCGCTCCCCTGTTAAAAACAAATTTTTTGCCAATTGTTGAGTTATAGTGCTTCCTCCAAATTTAGTGCTTCCCCTTTGACGATTAGTCTCCAAAGCTTCGGCAATAGCACGAACATCAAAACCAGGATGAAAATAAAAACCGGCGTCTTCGCTTGCTATCACCGCTTTTTGAAGGTGCTTAGAAATACTATCTAAAGGGACAAATTGATGTTCTAATGAAGCATTTGGGTTTGAATCCAAAAGAGCCTGCATATAACGAGATTTCTCTGGAGAGTCATATTTAAGAGAAACAACACTCTGATAAAGTCCATAAGAATAGTCAAAAGCTTTGTATAAAAGATAAGAAGCCACAATAGAAAAAACAGCGGCATACAAAAACAATGAGAGCAATACAGCACGAACAGTGTAATTTAAAATATAATAAATCCATTTGAATGACACCATTAAAAACTTTTTATAGTTCAGTGCCTTTATTTTAACCTTGAGTGAACCAATCATTGACATCTTGCCCCTCTTTCATTTTAAAACGCTCATCATGAATTCCATACCCAAACTCCACACTTTGAATCCCTGCAGCATCAAAAACTTTTTGCATGTATTTTGTAGCTTCTTTTCCTGGCTCGTCTTGATCAAAAGAAAGAACAATCTTTTTTTCTTTAAAATAAGGAAGCCACTGGAGTTTAAAAGCCTTGACCCCTGGAATCCCCACTGCGTCCATATTTCTACCAAGCAAAGTCAAAGTATCAATCACTCCTTCACACAAATAAATCCACCCGGGTTTTTGATTTAACAAACGCACATTATAAGGGTGAGGGATTTCTCCTTTTAAGTTGAGTTCTTTTGGAAAAACAGCAGAATCAATGGCTCTGGCTTGAAAAAACAATGCTCTGTGATTTTGATCGTAATAAGGAAATATTAAGGGGTGCTTGTAATAACGCAAGTTACCTTTATCATTGTAAAGTCCTGTTTGCTTAAGTAAATCTAAGCCAAATTCTTGAATGAGTTTTTGATTCAATTCACCATAATTGGAGATATAACGAATTTTCATTGAATCCCATGAAACTTTATAAATTCGGCGTTTTGATAAATATCGAGCAGCTGGAGTATTTTCGACAGGAATCAAGTAAGATAAAAATGCCTCTATCACTTGATTTTTAAGCTCCGTATCCACATCGGGTTCTTTTTTGGACTGGAATAAGTCTTCGTGTGCTTCTGTTTTTAAGAAAACTTTAGTGTCCACTCCACTTGTCAAAGAAAACTCGGTCTTTAACCAATTTAAAGCTTCAAAAAAAGTACAGGCACGGGCTTTTTGCACCAATTCAATGACATCTCCACGCATATCCGCACAAACCCAACAATTAAAATATCCCCTACTTTCTGAAATAGAAACTGATGGCGTTCGGTCTCCATTTGCATGCCTAGTAGGATACAAGCAACGAAACTTCCCGCCCTTAACTTGTATTCCAAGGGTTCTAGCCACTTCTGTAATAGATAAAGTCGCTTTTAATTGTTGAATATCGCCTTTAATATCATTCATCTTTCTAAATTGATTGTATGAGTCATCTTAATATACAAGAAAATTTTCCTTTAAGGACATTAAATTCCTATAAAGTCGGTGGAAATGCTCTTTATTATTGTAAAATAAAAAACACAGAAGATTATTCTATGCTTCTAAAACTAGCTCAAGAAAAGAATAGAACAGTGTTTATATTAGGAAGAGGCACTAATATTGTAATTTCGGATAAAGGTTTAGATGCTTTTGTAGTAAAACTATCCGATACTTTTGCAAAGCTATCCATCACCGATATAGATGCAGAACATTCCATTTTAAAAGCAGGAGCAGCCGCCTCTTTGGCTCAAGTGTCTAGATTTTCCATAGAAAACTCTCTGGAAGGGATGCACCTCTTGTCTGGAATACCGGGAACTCTGGGTGGAGCTATTTATATGAATGCAGGGGCCTATGGTCAAGAAATAGCAAAGCATTTAATAGAAGTCACAAGCCTAGACTCCCAAGGAAACAGCATCACAAGAGAAGCAAAAGCACTTGATTTCTCTTATCGACACTCCAAATTCAAAACCAATTCCGAATGCATTATAGAAGCCTCATTTTTATTAAAAAAAGCCCCAAAAGAACTTTTATTATCCGAAAACAAAATAATAATGCAAAAGCGTAGAAATTCTCAGCCACTAGAATATCCAAACGCAGGATCTGTATTTAAAAGGCCAATAAACGGCTTTGCAGGAGAACTCATAGAAAAATCAGGATTAAAAGGGCTGAGCATTGGTGGAGCACAGGTTTCTACCAAGCACGCCAATTTCATCATTAATACAGGAACAGCAACAGCTCAAGACATCTATGATCTCACTCAAAGGATTATCCACACAGTCCATGAAAAAACAGGGATACGACTAGAACCAGAAGTCTTATTTTTGGGAGACTTTAGTGCTTGAGCAATATAAATCTTCTATTATTTCTCCATCTAAAACTATTGCGTAGCAGTTGAAAAGCATCACTTACAAATTCAGTTGTCAAACAAAAAAAAAGTCAAAATGACATCTTGACTCTTTGCAAATTCACTCTAAGATGCCATTTTCTTAGAAAAAAAATTCACATAAAAATAATAGGATACAGCCGCCAAACTGGCCCCTAAAAAATCTGCAATCACATCATAAATAGAAGCATTTCGTCCTGGAACAAAATACTGGTGAAACTCATCACTAATTCCAAACAAGGTGGACAATGCTATCACTAAAAGCACTGTTTTAATTGGCTTGATTTTCCAAGTTGGGGGCTTAAACCAAAACGCAAAAGAAACACCTAAGGCTGCAAAAGCTATCATATGAAAGACTTTATCGATTCCAATAGGAAAACTAGGGAGATTGGAGCCAGAAGTTCCAGACAAGTTAAAAATAATAGCCATATTGATAAAAGCTGGTGAATACCTAAAAACAGGATAACGGTCAAAGAACTTTTCTAAAATCATAATTAAGAACGAGGTGTTTTAGGGATATTTCTTTCTTGCCATACTGCATCTTTTAAAGCTCGATCTGCCTCTATAGCCCAATCGGAATAAGGAAAGTCTTTTAGAACTTCTTTATAAAACTCTACTGCCGAACGAAAGTCTCGCCTTTCTCTATAAATATTTGCAATTTGAAGCAAAGCAAAAGGGTGCATTTCTTTTAAGGTTTTTTGACTCAAAAGATTTTTATAGATACTCAAAGCCTCAGAATATTTTTTCTGTAAAAAAAACTGATTGGCTTGTTCTATCATAGAAAGAGTGTCGGTAGCGGGAGTTTTTTCAGAAGTCACAGATGCCTTTAAGTCTTTTGAAGAATCCTTTGGAGCCACTTCATTTACTTTATCGGTAAGCTCTGCGTAGCGTTCATTGGCTTCTTCTAAAAACTGGCGATTTTGAGAAGCATTCACATAAGATTTTAGAGCAGCAATTTCTTTAGTCCTTTTATTTTGTTTTTTATAAATAAGGCTCAAATAATAATAAGATTCCACTCCAGATTCTGGATAATCAATAGCTTTTTCAAAGTTAATTTCTGCATCTCTAAGAGCATTCCATTGGTAGCGACACAAACCAGCATAAAAATAAACACCTAAATGACCGGGTTGTTGCCTTAAAAGATCCCTCCAAACTGGTTCGGCTTCTTTGCATTTATTTTGACTCACCAAATCTTTGATTTGCAAGAAAAGCGGATGGGTATAAGAAAACCTAGAAAGAGTCTTTGGATCTTGAACTTGGACTCGTTCTGTGGGTGCACTTTCTGTTGTTATTGTTTTAACATTTTCTTTAGGTTTTTCTATTTCTTGTGGTGCAGAACTAGCGGGGGTGGGAGCACTTTCTGGTTTAACTTCTAAAACCTCAGCACTTTCAACTGTGTCTTGCACTTCTGGCTCTGGAGGTCTATTGGCGGGGTCTTTGTCTCGCTCTGCTTGAGCTAACTTATGGTTGTTTAACCGTTCATAGACAAGGGCTGCCCCCTCGTAAGCGGCACTCATAGTAGGTTCGTAGCGATACGCCAACCGATAATTCGCCAAAGCCTTGCTATAGTCATTTTTTTTAATATAAACTTCTGCTGCAGCAAAATAAGCATTGGCGTTATTAGGTTCTGTGGCAAGTACAGCTCGGTATTCACCAATAGCTTTATCTAGCTCGCCCGCCGCAATAAATCTCGATGCTTGTTGAAAACGAGGGTCCGTGTTAGCCCACAGCATCCCCATAAGCAAAAAAACAAAAATAACTATAGTATTCAATCGCATACATAAATTATAGAATATTTCAAAAAAACAATCCACTTAAAAAAACAAAAATCATTAAAAAACATAGAATTAATGAAGTTTCAGAAACGCCTGGTTTTTTATTCAAAAAGTTTCCATTGCATTCAACATTTAATACTCTTATTTCTCGAAAACATATCCAGACACAATCAATAAAACTCTGGAGCAATAGTGATCACCACTTCCACACCGTGAAGTCCATGAAAGCCTACACTAGTTCTAAAAAAGAACATGCTAGGGCTTCTAATACGAACACCTAAGCCCCAAGATTGTCGCAAAGAAGACTTTTTCCAATGATCCAAATGATCCGTAAATATTGCATACTCATTGAAAAACACTCCATCGACATAACGATCCACAGGCCATCTATATTCTAAAGATAAGCCCATAATACTAGGTGCAGCCAAAGCCGAAGAATAACCCCTCAAAGGAAACCTAGAATTTAAAACAGGAAAAGCCATGTGAGGAGCCCCTCCTTTTTCTGCTTCTAGCATATGTTTCAATCGATACTGCACCGCAATCACCTTTCGATTCAAAAGCATTCCCATCACCTTTTCTGGATTCCACAAGCGGATACTCTCGTCCCAAGTAAAATCCACAAACTTTTTTCGAAGATCTCTAATCTCTTGTGTATTCAGTTGGTATCGCTTCGAGGTACCCAACATAAAATAATGCTGGAACACAAATTCAAATATAGAGAAATTGTGATTTTTCTTGCTTTTTTCTGGCACTTCGAAGGCTAAGTTTTTATAATCAGATATAAAAAAGTGGCTGTAACTCCAAATAATTCTAGTGCCTTTAGTGGGAATAAAAGGAAAGTCTAAATTATCGTATTGAATTTGGGCTTTGACTTTATTAGTAAAAAAATCTTGATAAACACCTCGATCATAGACAGAATAACTAGGATGTTCTATTAAAACAGAGTCTTGTGTGTCTGGTATGTCACTATTATGATAGCTTTGATCTAAAAAAAGGCCAAAACTCCATTTCTGCAAACCTGGAATGACTCGACTCAAACGGGCTTCGACATACATAGAAGTATCCGTTTGAACAAAAGACTCATAAGTCATGGGGATAATAAAAGAATCATCTCTATTAGCGTGTACTCCAAATTTTAAACCAAATAAAAAACGCGTATTCAAAAAACGACCTTTAGAATATCGTATATTCGTTCGGATGTCGCTATTGGCATACAAAGACGCATTCACCACCAAATAATCTTCTGGAAAAAACACACGGCGATGTCGATAAGTACCACCTATTTGAGTAGTGGTTCCTGGTTTTAGGTTAAAAGTCGGATAAGCAAAAATATTTTTTGACTCTCCAAAAGAAAAGAAATTGATCCCTTTATCAATGACTCTATGCTCAAAAGCATAGCGTAATGGAGCACTTAAAGGATAGATTGCCACATTTAAAAGGGGTTGGAATACTTTTGAAAAAGGCCAAATTAAAACCTCTAGCAAGGGAGAATGGCTTTGTTCTTGAGTTTCTACCTTTGGATCTGAAATAAGCTCTTCTTTTGGCGTTGCAAAAGCCATTGTTGCAAAAAAACAGAAATAGCAAAAAGCTCTAAGCATAAAAAATGGAGTTTTAAAGCCATTAAAGTGATTATTTAGCATATCAAGACCTTCATACAAGCTCTAATTTAATAAATTAATAGGCATGTTCTCACTTTTATCTAGAATTTTAAAACGAAGTCACCAATATCCAGTAGCAGTCGTGCTTCTTTCTTTATTTATTTCTAGCCTTTCACTCCTTCCTATCTCTCATTTAAAGTGGGACTTACAACTTATCGATGCGCTTCCAGATTTTTCACTAGCAAAACAAACAAACGAAAAATTTGAAAAAGAATTTGGTGGAGTGGGCACTTTAACCCTTGTCAGTCATGCCAAAGACAGCCTTAAAAACAACCTATTCATACAAAAAATAGTTTCAGAAATAAACAAAAGTCCCTTAGTCAATTATGTAGAATACAAAGGAGATTCTGCATTTTATACCAGCAACCAATTTTTATACATTCACTACGATGACTTAAAAACAATCCAAGATAGAATCAAAAACTTCAAAAAAGAACTAATCCTTCAAGAAAATCCTTTTTGGGTAGATTTA
>FZPS01000204.1_pt164 | contig 13764 bp, 12 predicted proteins | sample 1817821 | NCBI WGS metagenome assembly FZPS01 (sample SAMEA104158645, study PRJEB21678) | metagenome | place: Germany | collected 2015-04-21 | reverse complement strand
AGTCGTTTTATTACTCGCTCAAGGAGCCGCAGTATCTTCCCGCCGTCGAGTTGGCGGAGCAGATTCAGCTTGATTACCAAGCGCGGGAAATAGATGAGACGCTTCTGATTTACTCGATGATGACATCCCCCATCTCCAGCGTGCCCATCGACATACGGCTCTTACCTGCAGACTTGCCTGGTCTGAGAAAAGTCATTGATATCGCCTGTGACGATCCCGATGTGAAAGTCGCGCTTCCTCCGGGCTTTCCCGGCGAGCCGCCTACCACGCCTTTTGAGTTTGCGGGCGATGTGGACATGCTCTTGGACTACTTGTTTAACACTTATCTGAGCGGTGTCGTTTACGGAGCGCTCGTGGAAGCGTACGCAAGTGAACAGACAGCGCGTATGACGTCGATGGACAACGCTTCGCGAAACAGCGCGGAGCTGATGACGACGCTTTTGCATCGGCGTAATCGTCTCCGCCAAAACGCGATTACGAGTGAGCTGACGGAGATGTCGGCGAGTGTGGAAGCGATGCGCTACGTCGATTCGGCGATTCAAGTTGAAAAGAAAAAGTCACGCGCCTGCGTGGATTGAGGAGAAGATAGAAAAATGATAACTGGCCATGTGAGACAAGTTCTGGGCCCCGTGGTAGTAATCGGCTTCGAGAATGAAACGCCTGAGATTGGCGATTACGTCGAGATTCGGACGGGAGATCGTAAGGGGACTGTCGTAGGCGGCGAGGTCATGCAGGATCTCGGCGGCGGACAAGTTCGCGTGCTCACGTTCGGCGCGACGGAAGGGCTGTCGCGCGGACTCGAGGTCGTGGCGCCCGGAGGATGCCTTACCGTTCCAGTCGGAGAAGGTTGTCTCGGGCGTTTGTTCAACGTGCTCGGCGAGCCGATCGATGAACTTGGCCCCGTCAACGCTGAGATGCGATTGCCGATCCACCGCGATCCGCCAAGTTTTCTTGAACAGGTGGCGGGCGCCGAGATTCTCGAGACGGGAATAAAAGTCATCGACTTGCTCGTACCCTTTGCCCGCGGAGGCAAGATCGGGCTGTTCGGCGGAGCCGGAGTTGGAAAGACAGTTCTAATCCTCGAGCTCATTCGCAACATTGCGATTGAGCACGAAGGTTTCTCCGTATTTACGGGTGTCGGTGAGCGCTCCCGTGAAGGGAACGATTTGTGGCACGAGATGAAATCGTCCGGCGTCCTCGATAAGACGATCCTCGTATTCGGTCAAATGAATGAGACGGCGGGGACTAGGATGCGTGTGCCTTTAACGGGCTTGACGATGGCGGAGTATTTCCGTGATTACAAAAAACGTGACGTTCTTCTCTTCATCGACAACATCTTCCGGTATATTCAAGCAGGTTCCGAGGTCTCTGCGCTTCTCGGGCGTATACCGAGCGCGGTCGGTTACCAACCGACGCTTGCACAGGATGTCGGTCTCGTCGAAGAGCGGATTACGAGCACTAAGGACGGGGCGATTACATCGATACAGGCCGTGTACGTGCCTGCGGACGACCTGACAGATCCGGCTCCCGCAACGACTTTTTCGCACTTGGACGGCGTCACCGTCCTTTCGCGCCATATCGTCGAGCTCGGCATTTATCCCGCCGTCGATCCGCTTGCGTCGTCATCGCGCGTTCTGAGCCCCGCCACGGTTGGCGGTCGCCACTACGGCATCGCCATGCGTGTCGACGAGATTTTGCAGCGTTATAAGGAGCTTCAGGACATCATCGCTATCTTGGGGCTCGATGAGCTCGACCATAACGACCGCGCGATCGTCGCAAGAGCGCGAAAGATACAGCGATTCTTCTCGCAACCTTTCCACGTTACGGAAGACATGACGGGATACGGCGGGCGCTACGTGACGACGGCAGATACCTTGACTGGCTTCGAGGCGATACTCGGGGGAGAGCTCGACGACGTACCGGAACAGGCCTTCTTCATGAAGGGTGATATCGATGAAGTCTGGTCGGCGAAGGATTTGTAAGAAGTTTTAGCTTTTCGCGCATCGAAAACGATGCTCGGGTAAGAAGATACAGTAGAACACGGATGGACGGTACGACGTGAAGCCGATGAAACTGACATTGTTAACTCCAATTGGATCGTGGTCATACGATGACGGCGATCTGGTCGTCGTTACGACAAAAGACGGGGCGCAAGGTTTCATGCGCCACCATCTTCCGACGATCGTGGAAGTCATTCCTGGTCCCGTAAGATATCGCGTTCCATCTTCCGGTGGCGGAGGGGAGACGTGGCGCGCCATGGTCGTATCGGTCGGTTACGCGGAAGTGCAGGCGGATGAGGTCACTGTCGTCGTCAACGCCGCGGAGTTTCCGGAGACGATCGACCGCGAACGCGTGGAACGCGCGCTCGAAAGAGCCGAAGCGATAGTCCTCGATCCTAAAACGGGAGACCTTGAACGCACACGCGCGCGTCATGCTGTGCGCCGCGCTAAGGCGAGAATTGACTTTCATAAACGCTTCGTCGGGAAGGAGAAACGTTAACGCGCTCAAGCAGGAACAGGACGACCTCTCGACCATGGAAATCCGTCATAAGGGCGGATATTTTTGTTATGGTTTACAATCTAGGATTCATTACTTAAAGAGCGAGATGATGGCGAGTATCGTGCCAGTCAATCCTTCTCCTCCGAGCATACCGGCGGCGCCCATTTGAATGGTATTCTGACTGCTCACTTTCATCGTTTTGCGTGTGATGAGCTCAATGAATCCACCAATAAAAATCGGAATGGCGAGTCCATAGCCCGCGAGCATCATGCCGATTCCGATGATCATGGCAGGTACTTTCAGGAGAGTGAGAAGACACCCCGCGACAGCTCCGATGATAAAGAATGCGGGGTCACCGATTCCTTGGACCATGGCGGCGACGCTGTGCGCTTGAGCGGCGGGGAGTCCCGCATCGACCCCGACACCGCCTCGCGAATAGATGATGGCCAAGATGGCGACGGAAGCCGTTACCGCTCCGAACAAACCGCCGATCAGTTCGATGATATACTGTGCCGTGGGATTCGTCTTGAGAATGGCACCGGCTTTGTAGTCGTTCATCATGTCGCCGGCGTAACCGCAGGCGACGGCGACGACCGCGGCGATAAAAAACGCGTGCGTAGCGCTGACATTGACGGCGATGCGTATGGCGAGAAGGACGATGATGCCGAATACTTCCATCGGGTTGATTCCCGTCTGCCCCGTGATGAGCGAAGACATCATCGCAGCGAAAAAGACACCGCCCATGAGAAGAATCGCCGGCAGGACTTTCAATCCGATCAGAATGGAGATGACAAAAGCGACGGCGACAAAGAAGAGTGAGAACAGACCGATTCCTTTACTTGAAGTCCCGAGACTCACTGTCGTCCTTTCGCGACTTTTTTCTCCCTTGCGCAAAGGATCGCTCTTCCATTTCCCTTTTAAAAGCGAACTGAGTACGAATGAGAGGAGCGTGCCGGCACCGGCACCGACCATGAGCGCAATGGCCGTCGTCAGGTTCCAACCGGCGAACGACATTTCCACGCCAGTCCATCCATTGTCGGACGCCAATCGGAGTAGAGTAAAACGTCCCAACGTTGTAATCGCGGCGCCGACGAACCAATAGACCGTCGATGAAAACCCGATCAGCGTTCCGATTCCGAGTGCCAAGGGAGATACTTGAAGCGTGAGCGGAATGCCTGCAACTGAAAAAGCGAATATCGCGGGGACAAGTAAAAACTCGTCACGGAGAAGCGTGAAGACAGAGGCTAACGCAAGAAAACCGAAGAGAACAAGCGCTTTGCTACCGCCCGATTCACCGGCTGATATCGTCGCGGCGGCTGCCTTGCCGATCGGGTAAGGGAGTTCCATGTCTTCAATATTGCGTTTACGGAAGAACCAGCAGAGCGACGTGCCGATCAATACACCAGCAAACGCGATCAGTATGACGGTAGGAAGATGTTGCCTGAGGAAATCACCGGCCGTCTGACCGCCGGCTCGGTCGACTTTCCACAGCCCCGTAATAAAAAGTCCGGGAATCGTAAAGACGAGACCTCCCGCGACCATGGCGCCCGCATCGATGCCCGTTGCGGCGACATGGATCTCATTGACATCACGACGTCTGAACATCCTCATAACCACCATGGACAGTACGGTCACAAAAATCGTTGGCCAAGGCAGAGCGCTTGCGCGGAGCGCGACATAACTCGAAGATGCCGTGATTAGGACGGCACCGGGTATGGTGAGTAATATGGCGCGCCACGTCAAATGTTTTGTCGGTGTGCGTCTGTTATTCATATTGACACCTTTCCTTCACGCGAGTCCCGATGATCATCGCACGATCGGTGAACCTCATTTACTATGTTTTTACTATACCACTCGTCTGCTCAATATTTCGTATTGACTCGAGAGGCAATCAAAAGAATTGTCAAAGAAAAGTCGCGTGCGATTGGTTGTTTTAGTGACGGCAGAGACGGGGACGATGCTGTATAATTAAAACAACTAGAGAGTGATCGATTTGATATCGATCGCGGGGAAAGGAATCGGAAGAAATGAGATTAGAAATTTTTGGCCTGAATATGCGCATAAACGACACACTTCGAGAAGCGATCGAACAGAAAATGGATAAGTTTAGTCGCTTTTTTGATGAGAGCGCTCGCGGTGAAGTGAAACTCCAACCGGAGGGAAACAACGTGCGTGCAGAGGTTACGATCAATATTCGAACGCATTTCTATCGTGCAGAATCCGTCGCTCCGGAAGCGATGACAGCCGTTGAACAGGCGATTGCCAACATGGAGGGGCAAATACGTAAATATAAATCGCGCATGAAGAAGCGTACCAAGGATTACTCCTACATGGACACTTACTTCGAGCAACAGGAGGCGCAAATTGATGAGCCTTCCGAAGGCGAATTCCACATCATTCGTCGCAAATCATTTCCGATTGACGCGATGACTCCCGATGAGGCGACTCTCCAGATGGAACTGCTCGGACACTCTTTCCTTATATTCCTTTCGAGTGAGACGGGCAAAGTATGTGTCGTCTACAAACGTGATGACGGTGATTACGGCTTGATCGAGCCTGAATATTGATCGTTATCCCGCAATATTTGTATGGATCCATTAACGCGCGCGAGGTGATATGTGACTTCATTAGAAGACTCCATTTTACTTGAGCACTTGAATTCTGAACAGGAGCGGGCCGTGCTGACAACAGAAGGTCCGCTTTTGATACTGGCGGGCGCAGGTTCGGGCAAAACGCGTGTGATAACGCGCCGCGTCGCTTGGCTTATTCGTCATCTAGGCATACATCCCGCACGCATTTTGGCGATAACTTTCACGAATAAAGCGGCTAACGAAATGAAGGAGCGCATCGAAGAGCTGATCGGGTTGGAGAGTCGCGGGGTTTGGGTCGGGACTTTTCATTCCATGATGTTACGTATCCTTCGAAGATACGGCAGTCTGCTAGGGTACCGACCGTCTTTTACCATATTCGACACGACCGATCAGCGCCGCATCATGGCTGACGTGCTGAAGGAGTTGAATATCAGCGAGCGCATGCTGTCGCCGAGAGAAGCGCTCAGTATCATCAGCCGATACAAGAACGACGACATCAGTCCGGAGCAGCTTGAGAAACGATCGACCGGATATTACATCGACAAACAGCGCATTGCCATTTACAAGGCATATCAGAAATCCCTGTTTGAGAAGAACGCGATGGACTTTGATGACATCCTGACGGAGACACTCCGACTGTTTCGTGAGCATACGCACGTTTTGGAACATTGCCAGCGGCAATTTACGCACATCTTGGTCGATGAATACCAAGATACGAACGTTGTCCAATACGAGCTTATCCGACTCTTAGCGGAAAAAAGTCGCAATCTTTGCGTGGTCGGAGATGACGATCAGTCGATTTACGGTTTTAGAGGGGCGACGATACGCAACATTCTCGATTTCGAAGACGATTTTCCCGACTGTACGGTTATCCGCCTTGAACAAAATTACCGTTCGACGAAGACGATTCTCGCCGCGGCGAACCAAGTAATCCGGGAGAATCGTTCGCGCAAGAAGAAGACGCTGTGGACTGCTCACGGCGAAGGGGTGCCGATCCTCATGTATCGCGCCGCCGATCATATCGATGAGGCGAGATTTATCGCGCGTGAAGTGCAACGTCGTTTTCAGTTCGCGGAAAATCATGAGGAGATTGAAATCGCCGTTCTCTACCGCATGAACGCGCTGTCGCGTAATTTGGAGTTTGCACTTCGCGAACTCGGAATCGAATACATCATTTACGGTGGAACGCGTTTCTACGACCGCGCTGAAATTAAAGACGTGACTGCCTATCTATCGTTGATTCAATCGCCGGAAGATGAGATTGCCTTTCGACGCGTCATCAATCAGCCGAGACGCGGACTCGGTTCCGTCACGCTCGAACGTTTGGCGGCGTTCGCGGGGGAGAGAGGCATTTCCCTGTTCGAGGCGGCGAGGCGAGCCGGCGAATGCCCCGATCTCGGGCGCGCCGCCGGCAGGTTGACGCTGTTTGTCAAGCTGATTGCATCGTTGCGTAATGTGCTTCTATCGGAGGAACTCTCTTTTGCCGAATTTGTGAAGATGGTTGAAGTCGATACAGGGCTGATCGCTTACTATGAAGAACTCAAAGCGCGCGGCGATGTCGAGGCAGAATCGAGATTGGAAAATCTCAAGGAGTTGATTTCGGACGCGATAGAATTCGAAGGGCGATTGGATATCGAGTCGTTCGACGATTTGTGGGAATTTTCGTCCGAAGGCGAGGTCAGGCAAAATCTCATAACGGATCGCTCACTTGAGGGCGTGTTGAGGTTGTTTCTCGAGCGCGCCGTTCTCTATTCCGATCAGGATAAAGAGCGCGAGACGCCGAAAGTCAGCCTCATGACCGTCCACAGCGCAAAGGGGCTTGAATTCGATACGGTTGTTATCATGGGAGCGGAGGAAGGTATTTTCCCCAGTATGCAATCACTTCAGGAGACGGATGGTCTGGAGGAGGAGAGACGCCTTGCATACGTTGCCGTCACGCGCGCGAAAAAAGAACTCATCATTACTTCCGCTGTCTCGAGGCTGTTATTCGGACATACGCAGTACAACCCGCCATCGAGGTTCAGTGAAGATATCTCGGAAGATCTAGTCGAGAAAAGAGGCGTGTACGGCTCATATCTTAACTTTGACAGAGAAACCGGCAGCACGAGTTACTCGGGGCATGAAGAATTCTTTGCCGAGATGGTCGGCCATATTTTGAAAAAGAAACAAACAGCTGCCGCGTTGGATGACGAACGCGAGTACAAGGCGGTGACGAGACGTCACTTGGGTCAGCTGACGGAGAAAAAGTCGTCCGGTCTCGATCCATCCAAACTAAAGCCTGGTGATTCAGTTCGTCATGTGAGGTTCGGTATCGGAGAGATTCAAAACATAACAGAGACCGGCGACGACGCGATCTTAGTCATTGATTTCGATGGTAACATCAAGCGCTTTATGGCGAGCCAGTCGTCGTTATCAATCGATGAATGATGTGTGAGGGACTGACAATGATGGACAATATGTTGTTTGATGCCTGTACTTCTAATCTGTGCCCCCGCTTGCAAAAAGAGCGGGCGGAGCGTAACTTGCTGAACCCGAGAGCATCTCTCTCTTCGCAAAGTCGCGGTCGCACGCGTCCCGAAAGCGAGTGCGCTGTTCGCACGGCTTACGAGCGCGACATCGGACGAATTATTTACTCGATGCCTTTCCGCAGACTTCGTCACAAGACACAAGTTTTCTTCGATCCTCAGAACGACCACGTCTGCACGCGCATGGAACACGTTCAATATGTCAGCTATCTGGCGGAGATGATTGGAGGTGCGCTCGGACTGAATCGTGACCTGATTCGCGCGATTGCGCTCGGACATGACGTCGGGCATGCGCCTTTCGGCCATTCCGGAGAAGCGACACTAGACGACCTCCTGCGCAGTTACGGAAGCGACTTCGTTTTCCGGCATGAACGTCACGGCCTGCGGGTGATCGATATTCTGTCTGAGCACAATGACGGACACGGTCTCAACTTGACGTTTGAAGTGCGAGACGGGATCGCGTCGCATTGCGGTGAACGATACGACGAGTTCAAGCTCACTCCAAAACGCGACAAACGCGAGGAAGACCTCGCAAAAGGTTCGCTTGTTCACGATCCGCCGGCGACTCTTGAGGGATGCCTCGTTCGGTTTTCCGATCGGATCGCCTACGTCGGTCGCGATATTGAAGATGCCACGCGTAGCGGGTTGTTGTCGTTTGAGGAACTGCCGAGCGACCTTCGTGCGACTCTCGGCAACAACAACAGAGAGATCGTCAATACGTTGGTGAGAGATATTGTCGAAAACAGCGTCGATTCCGACGCGATTGCCATGAGCGATGAAATCGGGGAGGCTCTCCAGAGTCTCATTATTATTAACGTTGAAAGAATCTACAAAGCGCCGCGCGTCAAGCGATATGAGAATCAAGTGCGCAATGTGTTGGAGGGACTCTTTGAATATTACTTGCAATGTGCGGAGCAAGGCGAGCCGAACAGTAAAGAGATGCCTTCCGTCGCATTTTGGGATTACATGAATCGCCATCCGGAGAAAGATGCCGGATCGCTGCGTATTGTCACCGACTACATCGCGGGCATGACCGATCCGTATGCCAACCGCATGTTCAATACGATTTACGGGATGTGACAGTAAAAGGATATTGATGGCCATGAATACTTCTTTTTTTGCAATGATTCACCGTATGCGCTACATCAATCGTTGGGGGTTGATGAGAAATACGGAACTTGAAAACATCCAGGAACACTCGCATGATGTCGCGGTGATTGCGCATCTGCTCGCAATCGTTCGAAAGATGAAATTCTCAGATGAGAGAGTCTGTCCCGATCCTCTATTTGTCGCAACGTTGGCCCTATACCACGATCTGCCGGAGATTATCACGGGCGACATGCCGAAACCGTTGAAATACCATAACCGTCCGATGGAAACGACTTATAAGGAGATTGAACGGGAAGCTAGCGAAGTTCTGCTCGCCATGCTCCCGGACGATCTTGCGTGCGAGTACAGGAAATTCCTGCTTCCCGATACCGATGACGTCGTTGTCTCGGAGGCGCTGAACCTCGTCAAAGCGGCCGATTGTTTTTCCGCTTACATTAAGTGCCTCGACGAGCAGAAGGTCGGTAACCGCGAATTTGAGCGCGCGAAGGTCGAGGTAGGAGAGCGACTCGACGCGTTCCGTTTGCCGGAGGTCGATTGGTTTAAGGAGAATGCACTTCCCGCGTACGCGAAATCGCTCGATGAGATCAACTTTGACTTCAATTTGAAATAAACTGATTGCGACGATACGGCAATACGATGACAAACGTGATACAGCGTGCCTGATCATACGTGGATTGTTTGACCGAATATACGCAAGCGGCGTAAAATATGTCTAACTATGTTCATTATGAGCTGGACGAGGTATTGACTTGATTTTTAGAAGCCTGATGGCGAAATCACAACAATTCGATACATGGATGGCACGCGGACGTTTGAATATCAAGCGTTCTATCGCATTATTTCTTGTCGCTGTCCTGCTCTCGTCTGCCTGTTTTACGATGGCGTTATATGCCGCTCCTCCCGAGGGAGAAGAGATTAACCGGATCGGTTATACGAATTCGGCGAATGGAAGTTATCTGAGAAGTCAACCGACGACAGATTCTTCGAGGCTTTCTTTGTTGCCGCGCGGTACTCGCGTTGAAGTATTCGTGAAAGTAACGGGCAAGGAAGTGAATGGCGTCGATACGTGGTATTACGTTCGGGCCATCTCCCTCGATTTGGAAGGCTATGTCCATTCACCGCTTGTGACATTGACGGATACGCCCATTGTCGCGCCTCCCATCATAGAAGACGATCACGATTTCGAATATCATTTGGCGGATCAAGGATTCCCGGAGAGCTACAAGCCGGCGCTTCGCGCGCTTCACGAGACATATCCCGAGTGGATTTTTATAGCACATCACATCATAGATTTTGATACCGCAAGTACCACACGCTTACCATTGACGTTCGACAAGGCGGTGTATGAGGAGATAAGAAGAAAAGGGACCAACCTTGTCGGCAGGAATTCTCTTTTGAGCCATCGATCTTACTTACCCGGCGATTACAATTATAAGACGGACGAGTGGACGATCTACGACGCGGGCGGTTGGGTCGGCGCAAGCCGCGAGATTGTTGCTTATTCGATCGACGCGCGCAATTTTCTCAATGAACAACAGATCTTCCAGTTTGAATTATTGAGCTACAACAGGCAGGCACATACGATCCATGCCGTCGAAGCGGCAATTGTCGGCACTTTTATGGAAGGAAAGAGCGTCACGTTCACTGATCATCGAGACGGCACAGAGAGGACGTTGACGTATCCCGAGATCTTTATCGAGGCGGCAGAAATTACGAACGTCAGCCCGTTTTTCCTCGTGCAACGTTGCTTGATGGAGGTCGGTCGCAACGGATCGGGTTCCGTTTCCGGTACGGTCGAAGGCTATGAAGGTTACTACAACTTCTATAACATCGGTGCGACCGCCGGTACGAATCCAGTGCTGAACGGTTTGAAGTATGCGCGGTACGGAAGTACAGGATCCGGTCCCACAGACACCGAGCGCGAGAGATATTGGCTCCCTTGGAACAATCAATGGCGAGCCATTGTCGGCGGTGCATTCTGGATCGGGAGAGGTTATATAAACGCGGGGCAGGATACGCAATACTCGCAAAAATTCAACTTGGACGGTGACACGTACGGCACTTATTGGCACCAGTACATGGGTAACGTCTATGCGCCTTACTACGAAGCGGCACGTGTCTTCGAAATGTATCTCAATGAAAACCTGCTCCACATGCCTTTTGTCTTCAAAATACCGGTTCTCACCGAGCTGCCCGAAGAGAAGTCGCCGTATCCGACAAGCAATAAGAGTCTTAACAATTGGTTGAAATCCATCACGGTTTCTACCGGAACGCTCACGCCTGAATTCGACCCTGAAGTATATTCCTATACTGTCTCGGTGGATGAATCCGTCAATGACATAACGCTTACCGCCGAATCGTATCACGCAAGTTGTACGATCAATAACACGGGTAATCACACGCTGACGGCGGGCGCGAATACGATCGTACTGGAGGCTGTCGCCGAACGCGGAGAAATACGCCCGTATACCGTCGTCGTCAATCGAGGCGAAGAACCGCCCGACGAAGAACCGCCCGGCGAAGATCCGCCCGATGAAGATCCTCCTGAACAGGATCCGTTTGTTCCGACCGTTTCCGACAATTACGTGATACGCGATGGCTTTCTATTGAACGCCACGCCCGCTGACACTCCCGAAGAGGGGAGAAATATCGCCGGCAAAATTCGCGCCGCTCTGGAAATTCCCGAAGGCATGACCCTCACAATCAAGGACGCGAAAGGGAACATCGTTTCGGACGATACGCTCCTCGGGACAGGTGCGACATTTGAGTGGTATGAAGAATCGTCGACGACGCCTTGCGCGATATTGACGCTCGTGATTTACGGCGATGTGAGCGGAAACGGCAAGATCAACTCGAACGATATGTCTTATATCATCGACTACATCTATGCGGGGAGAGAGGTCACGCCCGCACAGCTTATGGCGATGGATGCGTCGCGAAACGGTGTCGTGAACTCAAACGATTTGTCGGCCATTATCGACTACATCTACAAGGGAAGGGTTATTCCACAGGAGTGATGGCGCCGGGATCGAGAGAGGCTCTTACTTCTTCATAGCCGAAATCGACTCCCGCTCGTGATCAATTCTAAAAACTGGTTATAAAGATATGAGAATTAAAAAACATTTTGCCATTGTGATCGTCTGTGTTCTCGTGATGACACTGTCAGTGTCCTTTTTCGTCACGGCTGCCGAGCGGACAGCTACGATTTCCTCTTCGACTAAGGAGGCAACCGTCGGGCAGACGGTGACCATTACGCTCGGTTTTACACCGAAAATGGAGACGCGTACATTTAGCTTTAGAGTAACCTACGATAGTTCTCTTCTCGAGTACGTCAGCGGGAAAAATATATCCGGTTTAGCAGGATCTTTTAATGAAGGGGTTTTCAATAATTTGCTAGTTGTTGGCGTGACCGCCAGTGGAACGCAATCTGTGAATGTCGGTTCCGTACTTTCATTGACATTCAAAGTCATAGGGACCGGTAAGGCAACTCTTAGAATTATAGAAGCACTCGACGGCATCATCGATCCCGAAGAAAATACCATTAAGGCAGGAGCTTCTGTTTCCATCACCCTCACCGAACCGACCACTGAACCGACCACTGAATCGTCGACGACCACGACCACGACGACAACGATAACAACGAAACCGACAACCACGCCAACGAGGACGACACCGAGGCCAACAACGACAACGACAACGAGAACAACGACTACAACGACGACGACTACGACGACATCCTCAGAAACAACGACGACAACCGCGCCGACGGGACCGATCGTCGCGTTCTCCGCCACGCGATATGACGGAACTGTCCTCAGCGTACCGGAATCCGTTCCGTCGGACAATATCATCCCCAGATCGTTTGAACCCGAAGCGATTGAAGGCTATGAGAAGTTGACGACCGTCTATCGTTCGGAGACGTTGCCGTATACTCTTTTCTGGTTGGCGGATGACAAAGGCGAGGCGCGCTTCTACTATTTGGATAAGGAAACAGATCAATACGTTCCCTTTTTAAGATCGGAATGGTCTTCTCGTTACTTCACGTTTTCCGTTGTTCCTAAAAGTTGTCTGCCGGAAGGCTTCGAGCTGACAACACTCGACGTCCGCGGCCAGAAAGTACCCGGCTATGTTCCCGTGAAGGGCTTTTATATGACACATCGGGCGTACTATGACCTGATGTCCAAAGTAGGACCCGAGACGTCCATCCCTGATTGGCGTCATTACGACGGCAACACAACGCCGCCGACCTCCGGTGATTCGGATGAATCGAGTGACGCGACGGCTACGACGACAGCGGCTAATGAAGATAATCCTCTGACATGGCAAGGCGTATCCATTGACATACCGGAAGAGATTTTTCTTGTCGCTCTTAGAATGAACGACGGCGAGGAGAAGACGTTCTATTTTTACGATCAGATACTCGACTCGCTTATCCGCGCCGATCTGTGGCTTGTGCCTCTCGCACGGACTTTTCTCGAATACGACGAACATACGGAACCTGATATCCAAGAGACGACGATACCGACGGATTATCCGATATTCCCGAGCGAACGTGATCCTGTCGACGGCGGGGCTAAGACCGTTAATTTGTTCGGTTTTACGGTGCCGTTATGGTTATTGTTCATTACTTTAGGGCTTTTGGGCGTACTTCTGTTGCTCATACTTTATGGCATCGGGCGTGCAAGGGAAGCGAAAAAAACTATGCTCGATTTCCGTTTGGATAATGAATCTTTTGATGGCGATTTTGATGACATCGACCAAGGCGCCCCCATTCTTTTCGACGTAAAACCGGAGTATGATGTCGCCGAAAGCGATGACACGTGGAAGCGACTGGGAATTGTGAATCTACCGACTGGCGGAGAGGAACAGAGATTCATCGCGAAAGAAAAGTCGACCTATGCGTTCGACGATGATGAGCCGGTGCTCGATAGGATGATGCCGGATGACATCGACTCTCCAACACCGTTAGCGGGTAACGTACGGCCGATCGAGATATTTGAAGGAGACTGGGCGAAACTGCAAAAAGCGGTGGACCGTTC
>FZPS01000068.1_pt79 | contig 13778 bp, 13 predicted proteins | sample 1817821 | NCBI WGS metagenome assembly FZPS01 (sample SAMEA104158645, study PRJEB21678) | metagenome | place: Germany | collected 2015-04-21 | reverse complement strand
AAAAATAAAAATATTATATTGTTTTAATAAACCTAATAAATGCCTCTTGCCCTTCTTCGTTATTCTTAAATACCGCTGTGCATTCAAGTATTCTAAAGCAAGCATTCTCTATCTTTTTTAAAACTAGTTTTCTAGCTGTCAGTCTATCTAGTGGCTGGTTATTTTCAGCTACAATTTCCGCTATCATATGCATATGTTTTTGCATTCGTGGGTTTTCCTTTAATTCTATAAAATCTACTTCTCCCGACACAAGTATGCTTATCATCTCCTTAATTTCTGCTTGCAGTCTTCCAGGCAATACAAATAAACCCATAGCTTCAATTAGCCCTATGCCTTCTTTTTTTATGTTATGCATATCTTCGGTGGGGTGATAAATTCCAAAAGGGTGTTTGTCATCTGTGCGATTGTTGCGTAAAATCAAATCCATTACAAATTCATCGCCGCACATAGACGCAATTGGCGTTATGGTGTTATGCCTATCTGTTGTATACGCTAAAATTCCTACGCTTTCATCGCTATAAGCAATCCATTTTTTCAATACCCTATCTGCCATTTTATGAACTGCTTGCTTGTTTTTGCCCTTTATAGTCACTACGCTGTTATACCAGTCTTTAATGCCCATAACGACATTATCGTCTTGATAAATAATTTCTCTAAATGGTCTTGAAAACATAGGCAGCACTTTTTTACCGCCTTGATAATGGTCGTGCGACAAAATAGAGCCGCCCACAATGGGCAAATCGGCATTGCTACCCAAAAAATAATGGGGGAATATTTCCACAAAATCAAGCAGTCTTGCAAAGGTATTTGCATTTATCTCCATAGGCACATGATTGTCATTTAGCGCTATGCAGTGTTCGTCATAATACACATAAGGAGAGTACTGCAAATGCCATTTTTCGCCGTTAAGCTCAATGGGCACTACCCGTAAAGTTTGTCTAGCCGGGTGGGTTAGCGTACCAGGGAAACCTAAGTTTTCCAAACACAGCGCGCATTTTGGATATTTTTTGCCTTGAAAACTTTTCTCCGCAAGCACTTGCTTTGGGTCTTTTTCTGGCTTGCTCAAATTGATTGTAATGCCAACTTTGCCGTATTTTCCCAAAGTACACCAGAAGATATTTCTTTTAATGTCGCAAAGTCTTATATAATTGCTTGCAATGCTGATATTATATAGGTAGTCGGTAGCAACTTTTATTCCAAGATTATCTCTATATTCTTCAAATGTAGAAACCACAAGACCGCAAGATGGAGTAACAAGTCCCATTATTTTTGTTTCAAACCTTATCTCTTCCCCTGCTTCAATCATCTTTTTATCAAGAGCGTACGCTATAAGCTCATCTAAAATCTCTGTTTGCAAGTCTTTTGGCTGACCTTTTTTGTCGCTGGGTTGCGCTTGAAACAACTCCAATAATTGATTTCTGGCGTACATAATGTCCTCTACGCCTAAATCTAAATTTTCGCTTGCATAATATAACAAATGTTCTATTGTTTCATTTACTCCATTCATATAAACCACTACCTCTTGGATTGTTGCCAAATAAAATGGCGTGTGATATAATATCAACAATAAATTTAGTATATCATTTGGAGAAATATATGGCAAGAACTTTAAATAAAGAAAATTTGCTAAACAATCCCCGATTTATAAGCGCTGCGAAAGCGCTTTATTCAGATAATTTAGAGGCGTGCGTCCAAAGGTATGCTTCCCTTTGCAAAAACCTTGACGGCCAAATAAGATTTTTCTCAAGTCCTGGGCGCGCAGAGCTTGTAGGCAACCATACCGACCACAATAACGGCTTTGTCATAGCTACCAGTATTGACATGGATGTGGCAGCGGCAGCAACGCCCACAACTGACGGCAAAATAACGGTTAACAGCGTAGGCTATCCAAGCTTTACTGTGGACACTAGTCCTGCGCAGCCAAGCAGTGAGCAATATGGCACAAGCCCAGCTTTAGTTAAAGGTGTGGTTAAAGGGTTTTTAGATAGAGGATATAAGGTAGGCGGATTTATAGCTAACACCCATAGCTCTATTTTTAAAGGAGCAGGCGTAAGCAGCAGCGCAGCTTTTGAACTCTTAATTTGCGAAATCCTAAATGTACTTTACAATGACGGCAAAGTAGATTTTATAGAAAAAGCCCTAATAAGCCAGTTTGCTGAAAATGTGTATTTTGGCAAGCCAAGCGGACTTATGGACCAGCTTACAATAAGCCGTGGCGGTGTTTCTTTTATGGACTTTGAAGATGCTTCTTTGCCAAAGCTAGAGAGCATTAAATGGCCCTTTAGCCAAACTAATATAGTAATAGTAAATTGTGGCGGCGACCATTGCGACCTTACAGACGAATATGCGGCAATCAGACAAGAAATGGGTAAAGTTGCCGCTTTCTTTGGCAAAAAAACGCTGCGTGAAGTGGACGCAAAAACCTTTCTTAACGCAATTCCTATGTTAAAAACTAAGCTAGACGGCAGAGCCATACTTAGAGCGTGGCATTACTTTGAAGAAAATATAAGAGCGCAAAATGCTAAAAAAGCAATAGAATTAAGTGATAAATCGCAATTTTTGGATATAATAAATGCAAGCGGCGACAGCAGTTATAAACTATTGCAAAACTGTTACCCTATGGGCGACACCGAGCAAAATATCCCATTGGCGCTTGCACTTAGCAAATCTTGCGCCAATGTCAAAGCGTGTAGAGTGCATGGTGGCGGATTTGCTGGCACTATACTTGCAATTGTAGACAAAGAAAATTGCGCGGCATTTGAAAAATACATTGCAAGCGTATTTGGAAAAGAAAATGTTTTTACCGTTGCTATACGGGAATTTGGAGCAATAGAAGTGGAGATTTAAAAATGCATTGGACAGGAAATATAGACCCCGTTGCTTTTACAATTTTTGGCAGAGATGTTGCATGGTATGGCGTTATCATTACTACATCTATGCTCTTAGGCCTTTTTATCGCAATAAGGCTAGTAAAAAAAATTAACCTTACTTCAGATGATTTGATAGAATTATTTTTAGTGGCAATACCTATTGCTATCCTTGGCGCAAGAATTGGTTATGTCGTTCTTCACCCTACACAATTTTTTAATTTAGGCCACCCGTTTGGCTGGGATGACTTTGTAAATATCTTTGCCATTTGGGACGGCGGACTTACCATAACCACAGGCGCGCCCTTTGGCATTTTGGGCGGACTATTATGGTCAAAAATAAGAAAAATTGACTTTTTACTCCTTGCAGACACTGTTGTATTTGTTATACTCATATGTCAAGCGCTAGGTCGCTGGGGCAACTTTTTTAATCAAGAACTCTATGGTCAGCAAGTGCTAAATCCGTCATTGCAATTTTTCCCTTATGCAGTGTTTATAAAAAATGAAAATGCATGGTTTCAAGCCACTTTCTTTTATGAGTCTATCGGAACTTCCATTGGCTTTTTCTTGCTATACTTTATCTCAAGGCGTCTTAAGGTAAAAGGCGCAGGCGTGCTATGCTATATATCTTACTATTTTGCAGTGCGCTCTATTATAGAATCTATGCGCACAGGCAGTATGATAAACGGCGTACACTATGCAATGATTGCCTGCATTTTGATATCTGTTTTATCAGCTATTGGGCTTGCCTTTCTTATTATCCACACCAAGAAAAAGCAGGGCAAAATTTGGTATAAAAATGGCATTCCCCTTTCAGAATATCCATCGGCTAAGCTTAATATATAAGGAATAAAATGAGAAATCTAACACTACTTACAGACCTATACCAACTAACTATGATGAATGCATATCTAGAAACCGACAAAGCCGACACAATGTCATGCTTTGATTTGTTTTACCGCCAACGCCAGCACCTTGATTTTGCTGTGTGCGCAGGGCTTGAGCAGGTGGTAGAATATATCAATAACTTACACTTTTCCCCAGATGATATAGCCTATTTAAAAAGCCTTAATATGTTTGGGCAAAAGTTCTTTGATGTTATTGAAAATTTTAAATTTACTGGCTCAATTAGAGCAGTAAGAGAAGGGGAAATAATCTTTCCCAATGTGCCTATCCTAACAGTTACTGCTCCGCTATATCAAGCGCAGCTTATAGAAACGGCCATTCTTAATATCATAAACCACCAAACGCTTATTGCAACTAAATCATTAAAGATTTGCCAAGAGGCAAAAGCTAGCGTAATGGAGTTTGGACTAAGGCGGGCGCAAGGTCCAGATGCAGGAATTTATGGCGCAAGAGCGGCTATTATTGGCGGTTGCTCATCAACTAGCAATGTCTTTGCCGCAAAGTACTTTGACGCAAAGCCTGCAGGCACGCACGCGCATAGCTGGATTATGAGTTTTGACTCAGAATTAGAAGCTTTTAGAGCTTATGCAAAAATATACCCCAACAATACAATGCTGCTTGTTGATACCTATGACACTTTGCGCTCAGGCGTTCCTAACGCTATCAAGGTTTTTGATGAAATGAAAGCGCAAGGCCTCAGGCCTATTGGAATTAGGCTAGACAGCGGTGACCTAGCTTATCTTAGCAAAAAAGCGCGTAAAATGATGGATGACGCAGGACACACTGATTGTGTCATTTGCGCAAGTGGCGACATAGACGAATATATTTTGTCATCTCTTAATCAGCAAGGGGCAAGAATAGACATTTATGGCATAGGCACAAAACTAATTACTTCGGCGCTAACACCTGCTCTTGGCGGTGTATACAAAATGTGCGCTCTTAAAGAAAACGGCAAATGGATGCCCAAAATGAAAGTTTCAGATACCGCAGAAAAAATAACTAATCCAGGCATTAAGACGACATATAGAATATATGACAGCGACAAAATGGCATTTGCTGACCTTATTTGCTTAAAAGATGAAGTGTTTGACACCACAAAGCCCCTTACTATATTCCACCCTGTTGATACTTGGAAGACAAGCACGCTTACAGATTATAGCATGCGCGACCTTATGGTAGATGTCTTTGTGGACGGCAAGCAAGTATATACTTTGCCATCGCTTGATGAAATTTCTAAGTACGCCCAAGCTTCCAAATCAGAATTTTGGGAAGAGTATACAAGACTATTAAATCCCCATGTTTATAAAGTGGACTTAAGCCAAAAGCTATACGACTTAAAAACTGCTCTTACTTTAGAGCACAGCAATAAAAAAACGGTCTAATGACCGTTTTTTTATTGTCTATTTACCATTTAATTCAAACTGACTTCTAATAAAAAGGTAAAGCATTCGTTGCGGTATTATCCTTATTAAAAACGATGTTAATTTGTTTTTAATACCGCTTGCGTATAAATTAGCTGTGCTTATCTTAGTGCATCTATTATAAATTGTCTTTGCAACTTTGCTTGCTTTCATACCGCCTTGCTCTATCTCTTCTAAAGCCCTAGCCGCTCTTTCTTGGTCTTTTTTATACTCTCTAACTTCACTTAAATCATACTCTTTTCTCTTAAATGTAAAATGTGTTTTTGTGCCGCCTGGCATTACGCAAAGCACCTTAACGCCTTGTGGCAAAAATTCATATTGCAAACTCATTACAAGCATATTGACAGCTGCCTTTGATGCTGAATAATAGCAGTCATAAGGAATGGGCGCAACGCCGCCAATACTTCCTACAATACAGCTAACTCCGTTGCTTTTTTTAAGGTATGGCAGACATTTTTTTAATAGATGCAAGTACCCAAAGAAGTTCACTTCAAATAAGTATCTATAATCTGACTCTTTAACATATTCTAAAGGACAAGCCATACTAAAGCCTGCACTATAAATAAAGATATCCAACCTGTTATATAGCAAAGTAAATTGCTCCCACGCTCTTTCCATGCTAGTAGCGTCCGTCACATCAAGCTGAATACTTATAACATTTTCTATTTCACAGTTGCGGCGCGCCATATTGACAACAGTATAGCCCTTTTCTGCAAACAATTTTGCCGTATGCATTCCTATTCCGCTGCTAGCTCCCACAATAAGCGCTACTTTTTTCATTATTCTAGTATAGTCCACCTTTGCTTTTTATAGTCTTTTCTGTAAAGGCTAAGCTCCCCTTGTCCGTCCAGCGTGCCGAGCAACACTCTTTCCACGCCTACTTCTTGTTCTGCAAGCTTTGCCTTTAGCCATTCTTCAGTGCGATTCATAGCGCGCAAATTGCCCTCTATTATCTTGCCGTCTATAATGACATTGGAAACAAGTCCTTTTTCTGATTTTTTTATGTTTAGGTCCTCTAAAGTAACCACTCTTTTAGCTTCTTTGGGAAGCACGCTTAATTGTCCATTGCTTTCAAGCACTGCATCTTCCACATCGCTAATATAAAAATATCCGTGATACCTAAGCTCTCTTAAAAGGTCATTTACGCTAAATTGACATTTTTTAAGGCCTTCATACATAATATTGCCTTGAGAAATAAGCAAAACGGGCGTGCCTGTAATATATCGTCTTACAAACGCCGTTTTTCTGTTTAACAAATTTAATAGCCATGCAAAAAATACAAGTACGCCCATGGCTAACACACAGTAATACCAAGCTATGTCTGTATCCACGCAAAGCACTGCGCCCACACTGCCTATAACAATGCTAACAATGTAGTCAAATGTTGTGGCCTGTGCTATATGCTTAATGCCTAATATTGTTGTCATTATACCAAACGCCACAAAAGTGATTATGCACCTTATTATTATTTGCAGATAAATTTCCATAAAATTCTCACCTTTAGCTAAGTATTATATTGCCCTTTATCATTTTTTTATTCTAACAACGCCTCTTACTTAATAAAATATTATAAACAGTAGCTCTTGGAGGTATATAAATGGCATTATTGAAAAAAACAGTTGTTCTAACCAATAACGGCGCAGAAGGATATATGACAGTGGTTAGGGTAGGCGATGAAGTGGGAGCGAAGATAGTTGGTCCATCTTTTGAAAAAGGAATGTTTGCGGCCATAAAGATAGGCGCAGAGCCAATTTTTTATGCTAAACTGGACGGCGAAAGAACAGAGATTAGTCTTAATGTAAGCTTTAATCAAAATGACGACATAAGCTGTGTTATTGTAAAAGATGATATGCTCATAGCTAGAGCGGGTAGAAATCTAAGCGCAAAAGACCTTGCTAAATACTTCTTTTCTAAAGAAACAACTAACACTTTCCAAGACGCCCAAGAAGCGACAGCCCAACTTGTATCTGATACTCAACAGCCACAAATAGAGGTTATTGCAGAGCAAACAAAACCAGAAGAAATAAATAAAGAAAGCTTGCAGGAGCTTAATATAGTTGCTCCTACCGTAGAGCCTAGCACAGATACGCCCCTTGCAAAAAGCGCAGAGAGCATAGACAGCGAAACAGAGAAAGAGTTTTTGTCAAGGCTGCACTCAACTGGCACTAAAAACTTTTACCAAAATGTCAAAGAGCGTTTAGACGATTTATTTATTATTCACCCAAGAGAAAATGAGCTGGAAAGGATTATTCCTGAAAGCAAGTGGGTAAAAATACGCTATGATGGCGATGACTATTATGTGGTTGGCTCACTGACTGACGACGGCACAGTAGCATACCTTGCCTATGGCGTGCCTGGCGTAGCCGAAATACCGCCTCCCAAGCTTGCCAGCGACATTAGCGACTGGCTGCCTGTTCCTAATTTACCCCCACCCTATCAAGGGTATTGGCTTATTTTCCAAAATGCCGACGATGGCAAGTTAGGAAATATTAAATAAAAAAGTTTCGCCCCTTAAGGTTTTGTGCTTAAGGGGCGTTTTAGCCGTATTTTATCTTGATAACCTAGCTTGACATTGGCGGTTATTTATTGTAACATTTTGATATGATATCTCTTAAAGGAGAACTAAGCTAATTGAACATAATTAACATTGGCAACAAGTTTATAAACAGCTATTTAATACCCATTGGCGACGACTATGTTTTGGTGGACACAGGGGGCAAAAATAGTTTTGATAAGTTTTTGGCAAGGCTGCAAGAAAAAAACATTCCTTTAACCAAAATAAAATATGTTTTCCTAACTCATGTTCACTCCGACCATGCTGGGTTTTTACGCCAATTGCTCAATAAAAGCAAAGCTACCTTGATATATAATGACAAGGGCAAAGCCCGCCTAGAAGCTGGCAAAAACAACCTTAATGTGTATGTAAGCTCACTAACCAACCTTATTGCCAGTTACATATCCACAGCATTTGTGGACACAACGCAGCGCTTTCCCAGTGTAAAAACAGATAATTACATCAACTTTTCAGAGCAACCGCTAAAAGAATACGATATAGAATTTATAGAGCTTGCAGGACACACTTCAAGCGATGTCGGATTAAAGATTGGCGACAAATTTTTTTGCGGCGATGTGTGTATGAATGGCATAGGCAGCAATAAGCGTTTCCCTGCTTGGTGTGAAAATAAATTTGAACTTATAAAAAGCTGGGAAAAGATAATTAATGACGCTGACATTGTTACAATATACCCCGGTCACGGCAAGCCTTTTGCAAAAGACGACCTTAAAAAATATCTACCCTACTGGAAAGAACATGGCGTCATTGCCTTATTTAGAAAAAAAAGATAACAAAAAAGGGGCGATTTTCGCCCCTTTAATTATTAGTTATCATCATAACCTTGCGGATTTAAGCTTTGCCATTTCCATAAATCTCTACACATATCATCTAAGTTTTTTTCAGCGACAAAACCAAGCTCTTCTTTAGCTTTGGTGCAGTCAGCGTAGCAACTTGCTACATCGCCACTACGTCTAGATACTATTTCGTAAGGAATTTCCTTACCTGATGCCATTGAAAATGCCTTTACCATATCCAGCACAGAATAGCCAACTCCTGTGCCTATATTAATAGCTTCTACTCCATACTTCTCTATATTCTCAAGCGCAAGAATGTGCGCTTTTGCTAAGTCCACAACATGAATATAGTCCCTTACTCCTGTGCCGTCTGGCGTATCATAATCGTCGCCAAATACCTTTAATGACTTTAATTTTCCTACCGCAACTTGACTTATATAAGGCATAAGGTTATTGGGTATGCCTTTAGGGTCTTCGCCTATAAGTCCGCTCTCATGCGCGCCGACAGGATTAAAGTAGCGAAGTAGTATTATATGAAAACTATTATCGGCTGCATATACATCTCTAAACATTTGTTCGCCCATAAGCTTAGTTGCGCCATAAGGGTTTACCGCAGACAATGGATGGCTTTCATCTAAGGGCAACTTTTTAGGCACACCATAAACGGTGGCAGATGATGAAAACACTATCTTTTTTACATTGTGCTTAGACATAGCTTGCAATAAAGCTAAATTGCTCATAAGGTTATTTTCATAATAAAGGATAGGAAACTTGCAACTTTCGCCCACTGCTTTTAACCCTGCAAAATGAATGCAGGCATCAATTTTATGCTCTGTAAATATCTTGTCTAAAAGCTCTTTATCGCGACAATCCCCTTTAATAAAGGTCATTTTCTTGCCTGCTAGTTTTTCCACTCTTTTTATACTTGTAGGCGAAGAGTTTTGCAAGTTGTCAAGCGCCACAACATCGTATCCTTTTTGCAGTAGTTGCAAATTGGTATGGCTAGCTATATATCCAGCTCCGCCCGTTACTAAAATCTTTGCCATAATGTATCTCCTTTAGTTTATAAATTCAAATTGTTTAGTTCTTGTTTTACTATATCTTCTAGCGTTAATATATTTTTTAACATATCTTGCATAAGCGCAAGCTGTGCCTTTGCCCTAATAAGATTATGGTTTGGCTTTGCAACCTTAAAATAAATGTCGCCGTTTAAAGAATCTGTTAAAAACCTTAAGGCGCACTCATAGGTTAATATGACGCCAGACAGCGCCAAAAGCTCAATTTCTTCTTTTTTTAGCATATCTCTAGTATGCATAAAAAACCCGCGGCACAACGCTCTAAAAAAGTCTTGTCTTAAATAAATTTTGCTTACATCTTCTTCATCTTCAAAGCTACTGTTACAACCTGACCTTACCGCGTCGCCAAAGTCATAAAGCAAGCTGCCTTCCATAACGGTATCAAGGTCAATAACGCTTATTGGCTTACAATTAACAACATCTACAATAAGGTTATTTATTTTGGCGTCATTGTGAACAGTGCGCTTTGGCAACTCACCAGATGAAATTTTATCTACAATAATGTTGGAATAATCTTTATACTTTAATAGTGTATCTACTATATCTTGACAACAAACCGCTCTGTTTGCGCTATCTTTATTATATGCTTCAATAAGGTTATGATATCTCTTAACGGTATTATGAAAATCAGGTATTACTTCATATAGACTTTCATTAAAATTGCGCATTTCTTTTTGAAAAAGTCCAAAGCCAAGGCCAGTAAGGTACATCTCTTTACAAGTTTTCGCATTTTCTATGCAAATGCCGTCCACAAGGTCGTACATTCTAAAAAACTTACCGTCATACTCTGTAAAATACTTACCTTGTTTAGTTGCTACCAAACTGCTTGCAAATTGTTTTTTTGCAATGTGCCTTGTCACTTTTAGCATATTGCTCATAAGCTCTTCCACATTGGGAAAAACTGCTGTATTAATTTGCTGCAATACATACTTTTGAGCAGTAGTTGCCACTAGATATGTACTATTTATATGTCCGCTGCCTAGTTTTTCAATACTCAAAATTGTACCTTTATAGTCAAAACAGTTGGCAACGCAAGGCATCGTATTTAGCATTGTTTAGTTATTTCCTTTCCCAGTTCTCCTTAAACACCTGTCTTGAACGAGCTATACACAAGTTTCCTGCTGGCACATCTTTTGTTATGGTGCTGCCAGCAGCTATATATGCACCGCTGTTTACAGTAACGGGCGCGATTAGGTTGGTGTTTGCGCCAATAAAAACATTACTTCCTACTGTGCAACGGCTTTTATTTTTGCCATTATAATTTGCAAATACCGTTCCGCAACCTATGTTGGTGTTTTCGCCTACATCGCTATCGCCAACATAAGCTAAGTGCGCCATCTTTACGCCATCGGCAATAACGCTGTTTTTAACTTCTACAAAGTCGCCAATTCGGCAATACGCGCCAATTTTTGCCCCTTTTCTAAGGCATGCAAACGGCCCTACCGTAGAGTTTTTACCTATGGAAGAATCCATTGCAAAAGTGGCTCTTATGTCGACATTTTCTCCAACTATTGTATCTATAAGTTCGCAATTTGGAAAAACAATGGCATTCTTTCCTATCTTTGTCTTGCCCCTTAGCATAACCATAGGATAAATTTGCGCTCCTTGCTCTATCTCCACTTCCAAATCAATATATGTAGTGGTAGGGTCATAAATGGTGATGTCATTTTTTAAATGTTTATCCAATATATACCAACGAATATTTTCCCCGACTTTAACAATATCTACATATTTTTTTACTTGAAAAGCAAGAGGGTGGTCACAAACTTTGGTGGTAAAATCCGCCCCTTTTCGCATAATATACCCATCGCCTAACTTATAAAAGGTGCTAAGTGCTTCACACTCCTCAGCAAGCGACGCCAAAAACGGTCTTGTAATAAGCGGAGTGTCGTTATATATAACAGCATAATATTCTTGGCTATCTACTGATATTTGGCTTTCATCTTCTATTTCAATAATATTTTTCCCTAAAAAATAATCTTGCAACTGGGCCATTGTCTTGCCCGAAGCGTGCAAATGCTCAAACCGCCTTTCCTTGAATCTAAATATTTTCATAAAATTCGCTCCTTAATAAACTCTTTAATTTCATTGGCTTTGTTTTGGGCATCTAAAAGGTTTTCACTTTCTACCAAAATCCTAACCATAGGCTCAGTACCGCTTGGTCTTACCACAATACGATAATTGTTATCTATGTTTTCTAAATACTCCTTTATCTCTTTGTTTCCATTAAATCTTTGTATATTTTCTTTATTGCACCTTATTTGGTCAGATACCGAAGGGAATTCTACAATATCATCTAATAAGTCTATGCTTATCTCTTTGTTAAGACAAGCTGTAAGCAAAGCCGTAACCATACCATCGCCTGTTTTTATATAGTCGCTAAAAATCACATGACCGCTCTCTTCACCACCTACATTATAGCCATGTTTTTTCATCTCATAATAAACATTTTTGTCGCCTACTTTTGCTCTTACTAGCCTTATGCCGCTTCTCTGACACGCTCTTTCTGTGCCTAAATTACTCATAACGGTACTTACCATTACATTGTCTTTTAACTTGTTTTTTTCTTTAAGCACCTTGCAATGAACATACATAATATGGTCGCCGTCATAAAGTTTTCTTTTATAGACGCACTTTACTCTGTCGCCATCGCCATCAAAGCTAAACCCAATATCGGCATCGCTTTCTTCCATAGCTTTCATTAGGCAGTCAGTTGCCGTAGCTCCGCAGTCTTTGTTGATATTTATGCCGTCAGTTTCGCCATTTATATGTATAACACTTGCCCCTGCCATACTAAAAAGACGGGGCGCAATTATGCTTGTTGCTCCATTTGCAGTGTCTAACATAACCTTAACACCGCTAAGGTCAGGATTTATTTTTTCTAACAAATACCCAATGTAATGGTCGCTCCCTGAGTAGCTTGTAACTTTGCCTTGTTTTGCTACAAAAGGTACAGGGTTATCAATAACGCTTTCTATCTTTTTTTCAAGTTCTTGAGATATCTTTTCTCCCTGCGAAGTAAACAGCTTAATGCCGTTATATTCGGGCGGATTGTGACTTGCGCTAAGCATAATGCCATAATCACATCGCAAAAAACTAGTCAAATATGCCAAAGTGGGACTAGGTACTATACCAAGAGTAATTACATTAACGCCGTACTTTGTAAGCGTTTCTAAAAGCTGACTTTCTATGTAGCGTCCGCTAACTCTTGTATCTCTTCCCATTGCTACTGTCATATCTTTACCGATTGACGCAATGCCTAAAGCTATTTTTTGCAAATAGCTTTGCGTAAAGCACTCATTCAGCGCCCTTATTCCGTCTGTTCCAAAATGTTTCATAAATACCTCTTTGCTATTGTAGAGCGTTAAACTCTTGAATCAGGGCTTGAGTGTAAATTTCTATACTCGCTGGGCACAAGCTCAAAAAGCAATTTTTCGCTGGCTTCTTTATCTCCCACATTTGACGCAACATACATTTTATCTATGATTTCAGTTACTCTCTTGGTGTCAATTTCTGCAAATTTTGTGACAAAAATATCCTTGTGCAAAGTTTTGTCTACATCTTCGTCGCCGTACTGAAGCTCTTCAAATAATTTTTCTCCAGGTCGCAAACCAGTAAAACAGATATCAATATCCTTATGAGGCACTAACCCTGACATAAGCACTAAGTCACAAGCAAGGTCATAAATGTATACAGGCTCACCCATATCAAGCACAAAGATTTCTCCCCCTTTAGCTAGCGCACCTGCTTGAAGCACCAATCTTACAGCTTCAGGAATGGTCATAAAGTACCTTTGCATTTTTTTATGGGTAACAGTGACAGGTCCGCCTTGATTTATTTGCTTTATAAAGGTGGGAATAACACTGCCAGATGAACCTAACACATTGCCAAACCTTACTGCCGCTAGTTGAGTCTTGGTCTTTTTTGACATAGTTTCTAGCACAAGCTCCGCCACTCTTTTGGTTGCGCCCATAATGTTGGCTGGATTAATTGCTTTGTCTGTGGAAATTAATACAAATTTACCAACTCCGCTTTCGTCGCACTGCTCAATGACATTCTTAGTGCCAAAGACATTATTTTTTATACTTTCGTCTGCGCTTATCTCCATTAAAGGCACATGCTTATATGCTGCGGCATGAAACACAACATCAGGCTTATAC
>FZPS01000181.1_pt122 | contig 13779 bp, 13 predicted proteins | sample 1817821 | NCBI WGS metagenome assembly FZPS01 (sample SAMEA104158645, study PRJEB21678) | metagenome | place: Germany | collected 2015-04-21 | reverse complement strand
AAAAAAATTAATATCTTATATAACAAAAAGCACTGACTTTATAGTAAAATCAGTGCTTTCAATGCAGTCGGCGGGACTTGAACCCGCACCCAGTTAGCCCGGACTAGATCCTTAGTCTAGCGCGTATGCCAATTCCGCCACGGCTGCATGTATTTGTTTTCCGTCAGGTACTCCCAACGAACGAATTATATTATAGCAATGTTTAACCAAAAAAGCAACAACAAACTGCATGAAAAAAATTAATTTATTTTGCTTTGATTTCTAAAATTTGCTTTACCTTTGTAAATCCAAGTCTGTCAAGTACTTTTCCTGTCTTTTTTGCCCAATACTGACATTCCTATTGTTACTCCTACAAGATAAACCTTATTCTACTAGTTCCATCGCTCTTCAATAAGAGAAAGTAAATAGGTCTGTGCATTATTATCATAAATTAAAACACTATATTCATTCCCCTTTTGGCTAATTCTTTTCTCTGTTGATATTCCAAGCTTTTCACCTTCTTGCGTTACGGTAAGAGTGCTTCGTCCTATCAATTTGTTAAACTCATCTATAACAAAGCCTTCTTCCTTTAATATTGCAGTGAGATGAGATCCTGCTATACGTTTCATTGTAGTCTCATCCCTAAGCCCATTCAAATGATCAACGAATTGGCTTATTGTTACCTTTCCCAATGGCTTTATTCCCTTCTTTATGTCATCTGTAAGATAGAATTCCCCTTTCTTTCTAGGTCTGAATATTTTATCATTGCCTTTTTGGGACCCTAATTTGCTATTTTCATCTGCACCCTCGTAGTAGAACTTCTGTTTTTCCCCACCTGTAAATCTATAAATGGCATCAATAAACAACTGACCATATTTTTCATACTTATGATCACCAACTCCATTAACCATCAACATTTCAGTCTTGTTATATGGAAGCTTTATGCACATGTCTATAAGGGTTTTATCTGTAAATATAATATAGGGCGGTACTGCCTCCTCTTTTGCCTTAATGGTTCTTAAGTTTCTCAAATCCTCAAACAATTCCAACCCCTTAGATGTTAAAACTTCAGACTTGCGAAGCCCCCTTCTTTCCTCAGCCCCACTATATTCCTCAGTTCTTTTTGCAAGCTTCATTATTACTTTTATATCACCAGATATAATGGATTTGGCCTTATTATTTAACTTCACAATCGAGTATTTATCATTCGTTAGGCTTAGATAGTCATCAATAACTAGCTTATTAAAAATATGCTTAAGATAGGCCTCCTTTTTTGAAGACCATTTCCCATAATAGCTATTATTGACCATATTATTGGCAGATAGCTTTGCTAACTTCCTGCCCATCAATGTAGCGGCTATTACATTTATACCAAAACGTTGCCCGCTTTCATTTATACATCCAATGATATCCTTACATATATCTGTTACATCCTGTTCATCAAATTCAGTCTGACAATTTATACAATTATCACAGCAAGCCTGGCCGTATTCACCAAAATAACCAAGTATGTATTCTCTTAAGCAATCCTTTGTAAAACAATAATAGGTCATAGCTTTTAAGCGTTCATCATCTCGCTGCATTATTACTTCTCTCTGGGAATAAGTCAGCTCATCATTTTCATGACTTTTCTCTATAAGAAACTGATTGATTCTTACATCTTTTGCAGCATAAAACAATATACATTCTGCTGCCTCTCCATCACGGCCTGCACGACCTGCCTCCTGATAATATTCCTCCATGCTTTTTGGCATGTTATAATGAATTACATATCTTACATTGGACTTATCTATACCCATACCAAATGCATTGGTAGCTACTATCACTGGTTTTCTGTCGTATATAAAGTCCTCTTGATTATCATTTCGTTCAGAATCACTCATACCTGCATGATACTTAGCTGTTGGAAAGCCTTTCGCCTCAAGGAGTTCCTGTAATTCATCCACAGACTTACGGGTGCAACAGTATATAATTCCACATTGTGTCCTATGCTCCTTAACATAATTCACAATTTCCTCGTCCTTATTCTTTGGACATCGGACTTCATAATACAAATTACTTCTATCATACCCAGAAATCAGCTTAAATGGATTATCCAACTTAAGAATACAGGAAATATCCTCAATAACCTCATGGGTTGCTGTCGCTGTAAAAGCACTGATTATTGGACGCTTAGGAAGCCCTTCTATGAATTGAACTATCTTAAGATAACTCGGCCTAAAATCCTGACCCCATTGAGATATACAATGGGCCTCATCTACAGTAACCATCTTTATATCCACATTAGATGCAAATTCTATAAACTCTTCTGTTTCCAAGCGCTCTGGTGCTACATACATAATTTTGTATTTACCCTGACTTGCATATTGAAGGGCTAGACTTATCTGCCTAGGTGTAAGTGAGCTATTGATATATGCAGCATGAACTCCGGCCTCATTAAGAGCTGCCACTTGGTCCTTCATTAAAGATATCAAGGGGGAAATAACAATTGTTATTCCTTCAAAGACAAGTGCCGGTACTTGATAACATATAGACTTACCTGCACCCGTTGGCATGATTGCAATAGAATCTCTTTTTGATAGAATGTTTTTAACTACTTCCTCCTGTCCTTCACGAAATTCATTAAAACCAAATACTTTTTTTAATATATGTAAAGGCTTATCGTATATGTCCTCCATACAATTTCCTCCTTAAATTTGAATCTTCTTAATAATACTATATCATGTATAACTTTTCCAATGTTTTAGCTTAATTTGTCTGGATTTTGTCAAGTTTAATAGATTATTTACTTAATTTAAAGCAGTTCTACCAATTTATCAATACATAACTTACTTATATATTGTCTTATAACTTTAATCTTAGCATACAATATTATAAGAGTCCTATAAAAGGGTATTGTTATGGAAATATATATTGTACAACATGGTGATAGTGTCGAATCAATTGCTGATAGATATGGGATTTCTGTTGAAAGACTAATAAGCGATAACGGTATATCAAATCCTAAGATATTAGTTGTTGGGCAAGCCTTAGTTATCCTTATTCCAAAGGAAACTTATATAGTGAAGCCAGGTGATTCTCTAGAGGCTATTGCAAGTGCAAATGGAATTTCTATAATGCAACTTTTAAGAAATAATCTATTTTTATATAATAGAGAATATATCTATGAAAACGAAAGTTTAGTAATAAGCTTTAATACTAAAGGGAAGATACAAACTCATGCATTTACTGATGCCCCCTTAAGTCAAGATACATTATACAGGGCTTTACCTTATTTGACATACATTTCAGTATATAACTATAGAGTTTCTTATGAAACCTCAAGTATACTTAATATGTATGACGATACTAATATAATTGAATTGGCAAAAAGATATAGCACGATACCTTTATTAATGATCTCTGCCCTATCACTAACAGGTTCTATTAATTTAGAACATCTTTATGCCTTATTACTTAATAATCAATTACAAGATAAATTAATTGATGAAGCGTTTGAAATTCTAAGATTAAGCGAATATAAGGGTGTTAATCTAGCAATTAGTTATATAACTGATTATAATCAAGGTTTATATTTTAGCATCATCGAAAAGATTTCAAAGATACTCAGAAATACAGGATATATATTTATGGTTACTATTAGCCCCAATTTTTCAGCCGAGGTAAATATTGACTATAGTAAGATAAGCTTATACGTTGACAGAATAATCTTTGTCGAAAACATTTGGCCTAAACAAGCTCAGGAACCAGCACCTGTAAGCAACGTTTCATTAATTAGACCTTTTATTGAAAATGTTACTAGAACCATCTCACCTAGCATGATTTCTATTGGAAAACCCCTAATTGGGTATGATTGGAGCATTCCATTTACTCCAGGTTCCTTAGCTCATATACTGTCACTTAGTTCCATAATTTCTTTAGCATATGAAGAAAATGCAGAAATTCAACTGGATGAAGAATCTCAGACACCATATTTTACTTATACTAGACCCTCAGATAGGTTTAACCTGCATAATATAGTATGGTTTATAGATGCTAGAAGTATAAAAGCATTAAATGATCTTATCCTGGAATACAGCTTAATTGGCACAGGCTTATGGAATCTAAGAAATTATTATCAAAAACTATTTTCGATTATTACAGCTACCTTTGACATTACTAAATTGCCCCTTAAGTAGCAAATATAGCTAAGCAGTACTTACAATATCTGCTTAGCTATATAAAATACTAAAACTATAATTTACTCTTCTTTCTAATACAGGAATCGAAAGCATCCCTCATAGCAGGATTATTGATTAGGTTTCCATGATAATCAAATCGAGAACCATGGCAAGGACAATCCCATGTCATTTCATTTTGATTCCACTCTAACTTACAGCCAAGATGAGGGCATTTTGTAGTAACAAAATAATATTTGTCCTCTCTGTCACGATAAACCCCTATCCTTTGTCCATTATATCGGATAACGCCTGCCTTTTCCTTTTCAATATCCTTAAGCTTATCATGGGGTATCTTTAGATGCTCTGATAGAAGACTTATGGTAATAATAGCAGCATCCTTTATAAATGCCCGACTACCAGAAAGCATTAATCTTCTAGGTGTAAATACCTTGCGGTATTCATTTTCCTTACCTGTAATCATGTCACTTATAACCATTGCAGATACCATAGAACCTGTCATGCCCCACTTGTTGAAACCTGTGGCAACATATATATTGGGTGTACGAACAGAATACCTACCTATATAAGGAATCGAATCTGGTGTCATGCAGTCTTGGGCAGACCAAGTATATTTTATATTTGACTTAGGATACCATTTTCTTGCTGCCCTTTCAAGCTTAGCATAAGCATCTGGTGGTTGGTATTTACCAGTTCTATGACCTGCACCCCCAAGTATTAGATAATCCTTATATTTTCTGAAGGTATATCCATCTGGATCAGCGTCCAGATACATGCCGTCCAAGGTACTCTTATCATAATCATATCCTTCCAAAGCTGTCAGATAAGAACGCTCCTGATGGAGTCTTATAAAATAATACCCAGGGACATTAATAAAGGGATAATGGGTGGCTATAACTACCTTCTTTGCTTTAACACTTCCCTGGTCTGTTAGTATAAGCCCGTCTTTATTAATCTGTGTTACACGGGTGTTTTCATAAATCTTGATTTTATCAGCAAGCCCGTTAAGAAATTTTAAGGGGTGAAATTGTGCTTGATTATCAAATCTTATAGCGGCCTTTACCTTAAAGGGTAGACTTGTATCCTTTGTAAATACAGCCGGTAGTCCAAGCCTTAAGGCGGCATCCACTTCCTGCCTAATCTTTTGCTCATTATCAAGGGTATAGATGTAATTAGCTAGGACTTCATAATCACAACTAATATTAAGCTCTTTTATTATATCCCTATACTTATCAATAGCAAGCTGATTGGCCATGGCATATTCCCAGGCCCTTTGTTCTCCCTTATATGTTATGAGCTTTTTATAGATTAAACCATGCTGAGAAGTTATTTTTGCTGTGGTGTTTTTGCTTACTCCTGAGCCAGTTGTTCTGCATTCGAGTACAACAACAGGCACTCCCCGAGACTGTAATAGATATGCAATAAGCACACCAGCTAGGCCTGCTCCAATTACAGCTACTTCTGTGCTGATATCTCCTTTAAGACTAGGACGTATACTATAATTACCTGTAGAGCCATTGCTTGACTCCTTGTCTTGGTATTGCTTTTGAATCCATAAAGATTCTCCCCGTTCAATTCCTTCTTCCTTAAATGTTCCGTTTTCCTTCCATAGAATTCCCATGTTCTTCACCTCAATGGTTAGAATTAACAAAAGCTTAGTAATTTATACTAAACTTTGAAAAATGTTAAGTTTTTATTAATATGAGGCATATTATCTGCCCTGTTTTTTATCATATAAATTTATTGAAAATGAAATACTCATATGTTATAATCTATTACGTTCAGTAAGAATTTACAAAATATGCAGCCGTGGCGGAATTGGCATACGCGCTAGATTCAGGTTCTAGTCCGGGTTAACTGGGTAGGGGTTCAAGTCCCCTTGGCTGCACTTAAACGCTTGAAAACACTATGTTTGCTAGGTTTCCTGTGTCATAAAACTAAGATAAAACAAGGTAGATACGCGCTAGATTTTAGGGGCTTTTTAGCCTAATCTAGTGCGCATCTTTTTTACTATTTCAAATTAGAAAGGTGACACATACTATGAAAAAACTCTCTTTAAAGGTAGATACTTAACCCATTTTCATCCAGGAACTTCTCTAGTTTCAAGCACATCTCAATAATTGCTTCGGAATTATCTGGTCTGATTGTATCCATTTAATCATTAAAAACAGACATTTCATAAAACAATTCTTGAACATTGATTTCCATAGCTTACCTTTTCTTATTAAGATTTGTTTTCGCTAGAAGTTCTAAATAATCAATACGGAAAAGTGATTTTTCCAATTTGTGTTCATCATATTTTTTATTACAATATCTACTGTCGTTGAATGCTTAGGTTGTAGTATAAAAATATAGTCACGTATAGTACCCCTAACAAACTTTAGTCCTCTCCATTCTGCTCCAATAAGGTCATTACATTGTTTTAATGTTTGAAATCTTTTTAAATATACTTCCTCTTTCTCTCTACATCTATGATTATAAAAGACCACACTCTTTCCTTCCTTATAATAAGATCTCAATTCATTATGTAGAATGTACTTATCACTTTTATTTGATTTTTTCGATACACTTTTTACTATCAGTCCATTATCAGGATCACAAAATATTATATCGGATTTCATAAGCTTTTCTATGGAATTCCTAAACCATTCCGCTCTCAAAAAACTTTTATCACTACCCGGTCTTAAAACCTCGCTGTAATAATATGCATTAGGAATAAGGTTTGCATTTTCAAGTGCTGCCACGCTCCTTGTACCATTAGCAATATTGTTAAGAGACTTCAATAAGTCATCATCGCACCCTTTATATAAATTATTATTTAAATAACTAATATGCTTGCCATCAGCATTATTATGTTCTTCTGGTTTATATGTTAGATACCAGTTCACACCAATGCTTAGATCAGATTCTGCTATTTTGCGTAGCATTCCGATTTTTCCAAAATCACCTACATCACCTGCATATCTATCTTGCATTCTGCTTACCTCCTTTGGCTATGTGGTAACACTAAACATAATACGGTGGCGTATACACGTTTTAACCTAGGTCATGTCATTTGCCTCTTCCAAATCAATTCCACCACCTATTTCTCCTGCTTTTATCTTCATAGTTATCACGACATTTACATATAACAGAAAGCACTATAATCAGCGCTATAACAGTCCCAGGCAGCCCGATACTTGATAATTTAGTCATCATTAAAAGACCTACAATAATCCATACCCACATATAATCACCTACTTTCAAATATACTTTCTATGAATTAATTCAAGTATATCACAGTAGGCAGTCAGCCCATGTCCATTTTGATGGATTATATTTATAAACAGAATATTTACTTTACTGGTATGCACTACTTTGGTTTTCTCCCAGTTCATTATTTTACGTCTTATTATCAGCATTTGGACCAAGATTTAATATTACATCACTAGCATCATATGTATAATCCCTTTATTTAATCTCTCTTGCTTAAAGTAAATAAGTATTTATGGACGTCCCCCCTGACATCGTGGGCATTTTCTTTGAAAAATGTCCGAACCATTAGCATGATATTTGTAATGACAGTATAGGCATTCCATTTCATAAAACCATTGACAGTGATCTGTACCGGGTTCACTGGTTTTCCCATTATTTCTTTGATTATTTCTGTTTATATAACCTAATATAGTGGATGGTGCTTGCTTACTCATGTATTTTTCTCCTCTTTTATTATTTCAGATTACTATATAAACTTAAATCTTATATTATTCTTCAGGATAAATAAACCCAATCGGTCCTTTTGGTTTGTTCTCTTCTTTTGGAATCGCTGCAAGCAAGAAACTTAATTGATTATTATGTTGAAACAAAGTGGCTTCATTACCGTTTACATATCCTCGAAATACCAAAATAACAGATTGTTTTGCATAAAAACCATATGGAAACTCTCCTTACAGAAGAATATTTAATTTTACTACTTTAACTTTCTAATATTTCAACAGCTTAAAATCTATGTTTGATATATCAACTATTTATTCATTATAATATTTATTTCCTTTGTTATCTTCATAATTTATATACCATTAGAATAAATATGACAAATCCTGTTTTTATTTTGTAATCATAGAGTTAATCGTCCTTTATGCGGAGTATACATATATCTAAACTATTATAGGTAATAGTAATATACAGCGTCACAAATGTTGACATTTTGTATTAATTTTTATATAATGTATTAAGAGGTGATTATATGAAAATCATGGAAGCATTAATAAAAAAATATAATTACAACGAGCCAATTATTTTAAAAGATGTGGAGATAGAGGGTATCAGTGACGAGAATATCAGGCAGATATTTTCTAGGTTAGTTAAGAGTGGTAAGATAGAACGCTATGACCAAGGAGTATATTATATTCCAAAAGTCACCCCACTAGGAAAGTCAAGAATTTCTGCCAAAAAAGTGTATGAAAAAAAGTTTATATCTGATCGAAAGAATACTTTTGGTTTTTATACTGGACTTATTCTCCAAAATGCAATTGGCTTAACCACACAGGTTCCTAATACAATTGAGATTATAACAAATCGTGAAAAGTCCAGACGAAGAGAAATAAATGTTGGAAATCAAAAACTCCGTCTTCGTAGGTCACGTACTAAGGTTACATCTAGGAATGTGAAAGCCTTACAACTTCTTGAGCTGATGAATTCAATAGATATGAAGCAATTGACTAATAAAGAAAAAAAAGCCTTGATTACTTATGTCCGTTCTCAAAACATAAGTAAAAATGATATAATACCCTACATTCCAGATTTCCCGGCTAAAGCTTCAAAAAATTTGATTGAAAGCGGTGTCATAAATGAACTTACACACTAACAAAGAATTATTTGATCAGGCTATCATCATGGCATCTGAAGCCATGATGATTAATCCCGCAATTGTCGAAAAAGATTATTATGTTACCTATCTCTTAAAGGAACTGGTTTCCCAGGAACCAAATATCATCTTTAAAGGTGGCACGTCTCTGTCTAAATGCTACAAACTGATTAACCGTTTTTCCGAGGATATAGATCTTTCGTATGATAATAATAGATATAAAATGTCTGATTTAAAACGCAAAAATTTTTCAAACCATGTGGTTCAAACGATAAAAAATTGCGGATTTAAATTATTAGACCAGAGTGCTATAAAAAGTCGAAGAAACTTTAATCAGTATCTAATTGGATACAATTACATATATTCTATTGAAGCATTGAAACCTCATTTGATTGTAGAAACAGAGGTTTCTATACATTCATTTCCTTCGGAACTTCAGGATGCTGATTGTATCTTATATCAATACTTAATAGGCCAAAATCTAAATGACATAATCTCGGAGCACCAATTAGAGCCCTTCTTAGTAAGAACGCAATCCTTAGAGCGTACTTATATTGACAAGGTATTTGCGATATGTGACTACTACCTTACATCAAACTTGCAGGAGCATTCAAGACATATCTATGATTTACACAAAATTCACCCTTTAGTTCAATATGATGAAACCTTTATACATCTTATAAATGAAGTTCGTGCTATACGTTCAGAGAACAAAATGTGCCTGTCTGCACAACCGGGGATTAATGTAACCGAAGTTATACAGATGATCATTGAGAAGCAAATCTATAAAAAGGATTACAACGATATAACCAGAGATTTATTATTTGAAAATGTGACCTATCAAGATGCTATGACCACATTGAAAACAATTATGAAAGCTGGTATATTCTAATACTTATTTAATCTCATCCCAACTGTTTAATATAAAATAAAATGCGTCAATACTATATATCAGGAATGCAACCATGAATGCAACTACGATAAAACTCAAAAGAGATATTTACACTAAAAAGAAAAATGACATCCAAATCACCATACAAAATGACTAATATCACTTAAAACCAAGCAAAATAACACCCTCACATAATTCAGGTTCTAGTCCGGGTTAACTGGGTAGGGGTTCAAGTCCCCTTGGCTGCACTTAAAAAAGAGGTAGCTAGTGACGCAAGTCAGTAGTTACTTCCTTTTTTAGTATAGTTGGGAATTGAACCCCGGTGGGGTTCGGACCTGAACGCAGTTCAGCTTGTACCCAGGGGCTGTTCCCATATTTCACACGGAAGCCAAATACATGCTCATGTGGATTATTAGCCATTGTAATCTCCTTTCCTTTCGTTATAAAATGGCTTGAACAACCTAATTATAAGTAAAATGTGATTTTTTGTATAACAATCGTCTCGCACCCGCATAGCGAATGTTTATATCATTTTCTATGGTTTCACTAATATCCTATGGATAGTTTTCCATGTTATCAGTTGATAAGCTTTCATATACTCTATTTGTCATTTTCTACAAGTATTTTTCTCTTGAATAACTTTCTTAATTCTTTCTGCTTCACAAAATGATTTATATTATATCTGTACAAAAAAAGCACACCCCACTGTTAACGTAACCGCAAAGTGTGCATTCAATGTATTGCTTTCAAATCAAGAATCTGTCGCTAATAAGGGGTAGTCATTTTATTTCACTGGCACCTTAATTTTCTGGCCAACATGGATTGTAGTCTTCTTTAAATTATTCAACTTCATTATCTCCTTAAAGCGAGTCCCCTTGCCAAGATACTTACGAGAAATTTTCCATAGGGTATCGCCTTTTTTTACTTTTACCACCATATAGGTTTCTTCCTTTATCTTACCGTCCTTGCCTATTAACTTATACCTTACATCCTTAAAATTATTCTCTTCGATGTATTTATATACTGGAGAATTCTCATGAATTAAAAGCATACCAGTGTCATAGGAATAAGAGTCCAATATATCTTTACTAATTACTTCTACTGAAGCTGGAATCTCTAATGTCTTTAGTTTTTTAAGGACTTTAGATTTTAAACCTAAACTACCAAGTTCCTTTAATTTCTTGGGTAGTTGGAGAACTTCTAATGAGTCACAATCTTCAAAAGCATAATCCCCTATTATTGCAACATTATCTTTCATATGTACTTCTTTTAAATTTACACATGCAGAAAACGCACCCTTTCCAATTTCATTCAATGTTTTGGGTAAAGTAACTTTTGTAATGGGCGAAAAAGACATGCCACTATCTGCCACCTTGATAACTCCTTCTGGAACAATTACTTCTCCTTTTGCATTACGTGCATCGATTAAAATATTATTTACAATAACAAGACCAGTCTCTACATCTGCTCTTTTTGAATCCAACCAAGGCGTTCCTAAAAAAGCATTACCACCAATAGTTGTAACACTCTCAGGAACATTAATTTCTAATAAATTTTCACAAAACATAAAGGCAGAGTTATCAATTGTAGTAACACTTTTAGGAATAATTATTTCTGTTAAACTTATGCAACTACCAAAGGCGGATGGGCCAATTATAGTAACACTATCAGGAATATCAATTTCTAATAAACCACTATTCATATAAAAAGCAGCCATACCTATCTTAGTTACAGAATCTGGAATAATTACTTTTGTAATAGTACTATTGTAGTTAAGTCCATTGTTTGCTAAAAACTCTCCACCACCAATTTCCTTTACCCCGTCTGGAATAACTACTACTTTTGCAGAACCTTTATACTTCTTTAATACTCCATTTTCAATAACAAAATCTAACGAGGTATCTCTTTCCTCAGCCTTTACTGTATGGGACTTAAATCCTATCAATAAGATTATCAAACAACTCATTCCAATAGTCATAACCATTTTTTTAATCATATTGGCCTCTCCTTAAATTGTTTTAGTTAACTACATTTGTATATAGTGACTTTTACTAGTATTTATTCCCAACCCCCCTCACATATGCTCTTATACAAGTAAACAAATGAGAGGGGGGTTTTGTGACAAATATTAATTTTATTTTTGTGGGACACTAACTGCAATTGAATATATATCTTCTTTATCTAAGCTGGATGTTACTGAATATACATATATTTCATCATACCAGCTGATAAACTGTACTTCCTTATTAGTAAAATAAATCCCCGAATGTCCATTAATTTGTATGTCTTCAACTACAATTCCTTCTGTATTAAGGTGCATTGAGAGATCCATATACCTTTTTTGTTCATATATAATATACTCATTCCCTTTTATATATTCCAGATACACACTTTCATCTACATCTTCTATATTAATTAAAAATCCATCTGGAATATACGTTGGTTTGTATACCTTGAATTTTTTATCTATGAAAGGCTGAGGCGAGCTGTTTTTATCATAAAATATTTCTGTATATTTTTCATATATATTAATTACGAATTTATATGCTACTCTTTTTAATATAGATGCATTTATTATAACAGCAGGCATTATAATAACTATAATAATAGCAATTGCAATTTTTTTCTTAAAACTAAATGGCCTTGCAATAGTTTCTTTCTTTTTACTTTGTCTAATTAGTCTTTTCATCCTATTCTTAAACTTATAGGAAAACTGATGGATTATATCCTCTTCTTTTGGAAGATTATTTAAGTAATATGTATTAACAATCAATAAAGCTTCTCTTAACTCATCATCACTAATATTAGATTTCATTAGACTTCTCCTTTTCTAATAAATCTTTAATTTTATGTTTTGCACGCTCTATACGTTTTCTTGCAGTCACTTCAGTAATTCCTAAAGAAAAGGCAATCTCCTGATATGTAAAATCATGTACAAATTTCAGGGTAATTATATCTCTATACATAACTGGTAATTTTATAATTACTTTCTCTAAGTCCCCAAAATAATCTAACTCAGAATTAAAGGTCTTTTCAAATTCAGTATCTATAAAAAGCTCATATTCTATTTCTTCAATGGGAATATATGCTTTATTTTTTCGATAATAATACAAGTTAATAGAAGTGTTCCTTACTATAGTAACAATATAGTACTTTGTTTTGTGACAGGAGGTTTCTTCTATTTTATTAATATTTTCGATAATCTTAACAAATGAATCATGGACTGCATCTTCTGCTAATGAATTATCTTTTAAAATTTGATTTGCGATATAAAACATTAGTTTATGATATTTTTCATATATTAATTCAAATTTTGTTTTATTCTCTTCCGCGTCTATCATAGACATGTAATATATCATCATTCTAATCTCTCTCCATATATCTTTTATTTTCCCTCTATAATTTCAAAATCTTTAGTTACATTATAAATCATATCCTATAATAGGTATCGGCATTAGTTGAGATAGATTGAACCTATATCATGGTAAGTTGTAAAATTAAGTAATAGGCAACCGAATCATGACCACCGTATGTCTTAAGCATTGAAAATACAAATTAGGTAACCTTGCTTTTTTATAAGCACGTTTAAAGTGATCCTGTTCGTAATTATTTTTGTATAGAACTCTCTAATCTGTCAATAATAAGGTGTCAATAATAATGATAATATACCGTGTCACAAATGTTGACATTACGTATTAATTTTTATATAATATTTAAGAGGTGATCATATGAATATCATGGAAGCATTAATAAAAAAATATAATTACAACGAGCCAATTATTTTAAAAGATGTGGAGATAGAGGGTATCAGTGACGAGAATATCAGGCAGATATTTTCCAGGTTAGTTAAGAGTGGTAAGATAGAACGCTATGACCAAGGAGTA
>FZPS01000007.1_pt159 | contig 13788 bp, 14 predicted proteins | sample 1817821 | NCBI WGS metagenome assembly FZPS01 (sample SAMEA104158645, study PRJEB21678) | metagenome | place: Germany | collected 2015-04-21 | reverse complement strand
ATGTTTATATATAAATGATGTTTATAACAGATAATAGCCGCAGTTTATCTTAGCGGTGGCAACCAGATGTTTCAGCCTTATCTCCAGTCCGGCAGGATCCGGCTTTGCGGTAATAAGATATGCCCTGACGATCTTCCCGGATGACCTGACCCCCGGCGACAAGGTAATCCAGGTGCGCAAAAACTTCCGAGATACCGAGAAAAACCTGAAATCCTTTGATTTTAGGGTAAAAATAGCGCATTACCTGGTAGGCATTCCAACAGTTCTCCTCCAGTATCTTTGAAACCGCCTCCAGACGGCGTTCGTGATGCCTGATTGCCCTGGCAATAGATTCCATGGTATTTTCTATATTTTGCCCATGCCCGGGCCAGATTAGCCGCAAATCGAGGGTTTTCAGCAGTCTCAAGCTGTCCAGATACTGGGTTAATACAGGCAGCCTCCGGCTGGCGTCGGCGGGGTCCGCCTCCATAACCGGGTTTGGGGTAATCTCCTGGAGTAGAAAGTCACCTGAAAAAAAATTTCCCTGTTGGAAATCATATAGACAGATGTGGCCGCCGGCATGGCCGGGCATGTGCAGGATGCTCAGGGCGCCTCCCTCAAAGCCGAGCACTTCCCCGCCCTGCACCTCCTCCACCCAACCGTTTAATACCGGCATCTCCAGGGGATCGGTATCCTCGAAGATTTCCTCCAGGACCTCCCCGGGCAGGCCGGACTGTCTCAAAAAGAGGAGTCTTTCCCCGTAATATTCATAACCCGGCATCAGCTTCCGGCGCTCCAGCCGGTGCACGTACACAGGCACACCCGCCTTATCGCTGAGCCACCGGGCCAGGCCGCAGTGGTCGGAGTGGCTGTGGGTGAGCACTACCCTGGCCAGGTCTGCAGGAGCCACACCCAGGGCAGCCAGGCCTTCCAGGAGTGCTTCTTTGGCCTCAGGATAATCAGGACCCGGATCAACCAGCGTATAAGGACGGTTTTTGATTAAATAGCTGTTGACGGGACCAACCGGATAAGGCGTAGGTATTTTAATTTTATAAATGTTAAGCATGGCCTAAAACTTGATCCTGAAGCCGGAAAAATCGCCGGAATTGTCCGGTAATTCTTCCCACTCCGCCTGCACTTCCGTTACTTCTGCAGCAGGAGGCCCCTGGCGGCACCATTCCACAAGTTTTTCAACGCTTTCCCTCTCCCCCTCAAAGACACCTTCAACAGCTCCGTCCCGTCTGTTCTTCACCCAGCCCCTCACACCCAGGGCAAGGGCCTGTTCCCGTGTTTCCGAGCGGAAGTAAACCCCCTGAACCCTTCCTTTTATGGTTATTGAAACCCTGACAGTAGACATCCGGCAATTCCCCCATCTAAAATAGATACTATCTTTAATTCCAATTATACCAAAAACAGCTGCTTTTATGGCTAAAGGACTTATGAGACTATATTTAGATGATTCTATAGTATTGAAAATTTTACAATCCTATTAATTTGACTATTATGTTCCAAGTCATTCCCTAAAAACCTTAACATACTTATAAGTAAAAACAAACAACAAAAAATAAAAGTGTGGGATTGGCCTTGAGAAAACCCTTCGCCCTTGTTCCCGGTTCAACACTGGGCATTATAGCCCCGGCAAGCCCTGTTGCAGGCCCCGCCTGTATTGAGGAAGGAATCCGCCTCCTGGAAGGGCTCGGCTTCAGGGTTGTCCTGGGAAAGTACGCCCTGAACAAAAACAAGTACCTGGCCGGTTCTGATCCGGAGCGGGCTGCGGACCTCTGTGCCATGTTCCTTGACCCGCGGATTAACGGGGTGGTCTGCCTGCGCGGCGGCTACGGCAGCATGCGGCTCCTGCACCGGATCGACTACCGCATCATCCGGAGAAACCCCAAAGTCCTGGTAGGCTACAGCGATATTACCGCCCTGCAGCTGGCTATCTGGAAAAAGGCCGGGCTGGTTACCTTTTCGGGTCCCATGCTGGCCCCCGACTTTGCTTGCGCCGGGAACGGCACTATGCTCAAACAGTTTTACAGGGCCTTGACCAATCCCCGCCCCCTGGGTGTGATTCCCCCGGCGCCGGGAGACAGGGCTGTGGTGATCAATCCCGGCCGGGCCCGGGGACGTCTGCTTGGCGGTAATCTATCGCTGGTTACGGCAACGCTGGGCACCCCCTATGAAATCAACACCCGTGGTGTAATCCTCTTCCTGGAGGAAGTTAACGAACAGCCCTACCGGATCGACCGCATGCTCCGGCAGCTGTGGCTGGCAGGAAAACTACAGGCTGCAGCCGGCATTGTTTTTGGAAAATTCGCCGGCTGTGAGGCGGCAGACAGCGAAGAATCCTTCAGCCTCCTGGAAGTGCTCAGGGAAACCCTGGAGGGAATCAAAGTACCCTGTTTTTACGGCCTCGGGGCGGGGCATATTGCCCTGAAAGCAACCCTTCCCCTGGGGATTAAGGCCGAAATGGATGCGGGAAACTGCCTTCTCGTTATTAGCGAATCAGCTACGATCCAATAAAATGTTCTTTTGAATATTTGTTGAAAATTCTTCGTGACATTGCCAAAAGGGTATGATATAATTTTTTTAGGTGAAAGGGGAGCCTTTCACAACAAGCTGAGCTTTAAAAAAGACAATTTCATAAGCGGAGGTGAGTTGAGTATGAGCTGAGCTTTGGACGAGCGGAGCCGAGCGGAGTTTTTTTTTCCGTCCTGCAGGACCGGGCTCAAAATGCCCGGTCTTTGTTGTTGTTCAAGTGAAATCCCCTGTTGTTGCAAACTTAAACTGCAAATTAGCAAAGCAAAAACACCTGTAAGTCGAGGAGGTTTTATAGCGCAATGCTTGAAACGCAATCCCTTTCAACGCAAATAAACGAAGGCCGCATGGCCCGCTCCAAACAGCTGGCGCTGGTGGCGGTACTCATTGCCATTGGGGCCGTACTGCGTATGTTCACCCCGCCCATAGCCGGGATCACGCCAAATTTCGTCATCGCCATGTACTGCCTGGCCATTCTCCTGATCCGTCCCAACCCCGGCGGCGCCGTCGGCATCGGCCTGGTGGGCGGAGCCGTGGCCATGATGTTTTCCAAGTCTCCCATCCCCTACCTGAATCTGGTCAGCGAGCCCGCCGGGGCACTGGCCTGCGCCCTGACCGTACTCTACCTGCCGGCCCCGGCCCGGGGCGGTTATTCCTTCAAGCCGGCCCTGGCCACAATTATCGGCACCCTGGTCAGCGGGACCCTGTACATCACCCTGAACTTCAAGTTTGCCCTGAATCTCCCGCCGGAAAAGCTTTTTCTTGCCATGGAGACGGCCTTTGTTGCAGTGGTCCTTCCGGTTACCGCGATTAATACCGTGCTGGTTCAAATTCTCTATGCACCCGCCAAGAGATTTTTACGGCTCTAGAGAACAGGGGTAATTAGCTTATGCCTGGGTTTTAAAGAAATGGCGCCTGCCCTGAACAGGAATTTCCTTTTCCGGGCAGGCGCAGGGAATGAAGCAATCCGGAAATTTTACCGCTGCCGCAAATAAACGCCATTATTCACAGGAAAGGATGGTTACCTTGGCCCTGCTGCAAATTAAAAACTTCAGCTTCAGCTACCCCCGGTCGGCGCAGCCTGCCCTGCAGGGGATTAACATCAGCGTGGAAAAAGGGGAGTTTATCGGAATTACCGGCCCCACCGGGGCGGGCAAAAGCACCCTGACCTACTGTCTGAACGGAATCATTCCCCATTTCCAGGGGGGAAGCTGCCAGGGCAGGATCAGCCTGGGGGGAGCATCCATCTTCGACCGGAGCCCCGCCCAGATCTCGCGTCTGGTGGGCAGCGTCTTCCAGGACCCGGAAGCACAGATAATTTCCCCGGAGGTGGAGCAGGAACTGGCCTTTGGACCGGAAAACCTGGGTTTTCCCCCCGCTGAAATCGAGCAAAGGATCGGGAAGGCCCTTGAACTTGCCGGTATCCCCGGACTGCGCAACCGCCCCACGGTGAATCTGTCGGGGGGCGAAAAACAGCGGGTTGCCATAGCCGCCGCCCTGGCCATGCTCCCGGAAATTCTTGTCCTGGATGAACCCACCTCCGAACTGGACCCGGTAGGTACGGATGAAATTTTCCAGGTCCTCAACCTCTTAAACAAAGAACACGGCATGACCATAATCATGGTGGAGCAAAAAACAGAGCAGCTTGCTGCCTATGCCGATCGGATTCTGGTCTTCAACGAAGGCCGGATAGCCCTGGAGGGAGAACCCCGGCAGGTTTTTGCCAGGCGCCGGGAGCTGGAGCAAATAGGCGTAAGAATACCCCAGGTGGCCCGTCTGGCGGGACTGCTGGGAGGTTATGAAAGGTGCACCCTGCCCCTGACGGTGGAAGAGGGCCATCTATATCTGGAAAGCATACTGCGGAGGTGAGGCAATGCAAAGGAAAGCCCGGATCAAAGTAGAAAAGCTGACCTACCACTACGGTTCCGGTCAGCCGGTGCTGAAAAACATCTCCTTTGAAACAGGCAAGGGCGAGTGTATTGCCCTCATCGGACAGAACGGGGCCGGCAAGACCACCCTGGCCAAGCACTTCAACGGCCTGCACAGGCCTTCGTCGGGCAAGGTTTACATTGACGGTATTGATACAACTTCAATGAAGGTATCTGAGCTTGCCCGGAAGGTGGGGTTTGTCTTTCAGAACCCCGACCACCAGATTTTTCATGATACGGTGGCCAGGGAAGTGGCCTTCGGCCTCAGGAACCTCCGTCTTTCCCGGCGGGAGATTGAGGAACGCACAGCCGCCGCTCTGGAAGCCGTGGGCCTGACGGAGCATTGCCGGACCTACCCCTTCAACCTGAGCAAGGGACAGCGGCAGCGTATCGCCCTGGCCTCGGTACTGGCCATGCAGACCGAAACCATTGTCCTGGATGAACCCACCACCGGGCAGGACTTCCGGGAGTCGGTGCAGATTATGGAAATAGTCAGGAAGCTGAACGAAAACGGCCATACGATCATTTTCATCACCCACGACATGTCCCTGGTGGCCCGGTACGCCAGGCGGGTACTGGTGCTCTGCCGGGGCGAAATCCTGGCGGACGGAGATGTCCGTTCGGTCTTTGCCGCTCCGGAGATACTCAAAAAAACCTACCTGCGCCCGCCCCAGATCACAAACCTGGCCCGGTGCCTGGGCCGGCACTCCATACCGCCTGATGTGCTGGGGGTGCGGGAGCTGTATGAACTGCTGGTAAAAATGAGGAGTGAGAAAATTGGCTGCTGTAGCTGAATATATTTCCAGGAACTCCCCCATCCACCGCCTGAACCCACTGACCAAAATGATCTGGGCGCTTTCTATCCTGGGGGTGGGACTCCTCTTTAACGATTACCGCTACCTGCTGGCGCTGCTGGCCTCCGTCCTGCTTGTTGCTGCTGCCGCCGGGGTTTTGAGAAGTTTGCTTCCTGCCGCAGCGGGGCTCACTGTCTTTGCCCTGATCCTGCTGCTGAGCCAGGCCCTTTTTTACGGCCAGGGCCAGGTGTTGTTTTACCTGGTTCCCGTTTCTAACCGCCTGGCCGTTACCGGCCCGGGGCTTCTCTCCGGCATAGCCATGGCTGCCCGGATGATGGCTCTGGTCTTAAGTTTCCTGATCTTCCTGGCCACCACCCGCACCCGGGACATTGTCCTGACCCTGGTGGAGAAGCTGAAGGTCCCTTACGACTACGCCTTTATGTTCATGACCGCCCTGCGCTTTATACCGGCTTTCTTCAGCGAGGTCCGCCAGGTCAGCGAAGCACAGCAGGCCCGGGCCTACGCCGTGGAGGGCTGGAACCCCGTCAAAAAGATCAGGGCCTACGCCCCGGTGGCGGTGCCGCTGGTGCTGCTCTCTTTAAACAAGGCGGACCAACTGGCCATGGCTATGGAAACCAGAGGTTACAGCGGCGGCCTTCGAACCTGTCTCCGGGAAGCCAAAATGGGCGTTGCCGATTACGGCCTGTCCGTGCTCCTGGCCCTGCTCCTGGTTGGCAGCGCGGCTGCGCGCCTGGCCGGCTACGGATTAATGTAAGGTTGGAAAAGACTCGTGACAAGTTCATGCCTCCTGTGCTAGAATATAAAAAAACAGGCATATTTAGTTGAGAAAAGCAGCATTATGGCGATCAGAGATTCACGACAAAAATTTTAAAAGCTGAGAGTTTTACTTAGTAGAGCTTAGCCTAGATTGATCCACCAGAGGAGATGGTTTAATTAACAACGGGCTCTTTGCCCGTTTTTATTTTGTTACCTTACAGGAGGAACGGAATTGAACTTAAAACTATTGATGGGCAATGAAGCAATTGCATACGGCGCTGTTGAAGCAGGTGTGCAGGTCGCAACCGGCTACCCCGGCACGCCGTCTTCCGAGGTCCTCTCAACTCTGGCCCGCCTGGCGTTGGAAAAGGGTTTTTACGTGGAATGGTCAATCAACGAAAAAGCTGCCCTCGAAGTAGCCGCCGGTGCTTCCTACGCCGGTGCCCGGGCCATCGTCACCATGAAGCAGGTGGGACTCAACGTGGCGGCCGACCCGCTGATGACCCTGGCCTACATCGGCATCAAGGGCGGACTCGTGCTGGTTGTGGCGGATGACCCGGGACCCCACAGTTCCCAGAACGAACAGGACACCCGGATCTTTGCCCGTTTTGCCGGGCTTCCCGTCCTTGACCCGGCAACCCCGGCCGAGGCCAGAGAAATGGCCAAATACGCCTTTGAACTGTCGGAAAAGCTTAGCCTGCCGGTAATCCTGCGGCCCACCACCCGGACCTGCCATGCCTGTCAGGATATCGAACTGGCGGAAGTTACGGAAAGACCCCGCCCCGCTTCCGGCTTTGAGAAAAGTCCCAACTGGGTTATCCTGCCCGGCCTGGCCCTGCGCCGGCACGCCTGGCTGAATCAACAGCAGGAAGTGGCCCGGGAGCTGTTGGAAGAGTCGGGATTCAACCGGTTGATTAATCTTGAAGGTGAGCATGAGCAGGCTGAAGCCGGGGTCATCGCCTGCGGCGTCAGTTATAATTACGTCAGGGAAGCCCTGAATTTATCCTGGCTGAAGATCCCCGTCCTGAAAATCGGCACTCCCTACCCCCTGCCCGTAAGGCCGGTACTGGATTTCCTGACCAGGGTCAAAAGGGTCCTTGTGGTTGAGGAGCAGGAACCCGCCGTGGAGGACCAGGTCATAGCCCTGGCCTGGCGCAACAAAATGATCACAGGCATATCCGGCAAAAACGACCGCCTGGTGCCCCGGGAAGGGGAACTGGACACTGATAAAGTAAAAACTATCCTGGGAAAATTTTTAGAAACAGCTTCTGCAGTGCCGGAGGCGACAGCAGGCGCCCCGGAACTGCCCCTACGCCCGCCCGTACTCTGTGCCGGTTGTCCGCACCGCGCCTCCTTTTATGCTTTTAAAGAGGCGGCCAGGGGAACGGACGCAATCTTTTCGGGTGACATCGGCTGCTATACCCTGGGGGTAATGGCACCCTTGAACGCGGTAGACACCTGCCTCTGTATGGGCGCCGGCATCTCCATCGCTGCCGGACTGCACAGGGCGGAACCCAACCGCAGGCAGGTGGCCTTTGTGGGTGATTCCACCTTCTTTCACAGCGGCATCACCGGTCTGATCAACGCGGTTTACAACAGGGCAAATGTTACCCTGGTCGTCCTGGACAACCGCACTACCGCCATGACCGGGCACCAGCCTCACCCGGGCGTAGGCCGTACCGCTACCGGGGAACAGGGCATACCGGTGGATATCGCCCGGCTTGTAGAGGCATGCGGGGTGGAATTTGTCCGGGAAGTCGACCCTTACGACCTGGAAGCTTCCATCAATGCAGCCAGGGCGGCCATGGAATATCCCGGACCCGCCGTGGTGATTATGAAACGGGAGTGCATCGCCCTGTCTAAGAAGCAAAAATCTTATCTAATCGACCATCAGCTCTGCACGGAATGCGGCCTGTGCCTTGAAGACCCGGGCTGCCCGGCCATCGGCAGGCCGGAGGGAAGGCCGGAGATAACTCAAAACTGTTACGGGTGCGGTATCTGCGCGCAGATTTGCCCGTCTAACGCTATCAGGGAGGGAGCAAGATGAATCTGGATATCTTAATCAGCGGCGTCGGCGGGCAGGGTTCTGTACTGGCATCCCGGGCCCTGGCCCTGACGGCCATGGAACGGGGTCTGGCCGTGCGCACCTCGGAAGTAATCGGCATGGCCCAGCGCGAAGGCTCGGTGGTCAGCCATGTCCGGATCGGTGAAGAGCTATACGGCGCCATCATCCCGGACCGGAGGGCTGATTTCCTGCTGGGGCTGGAGCTTGCCGAAACAGCCCGGGCACTTAACAAATTAAAGCCGGGCGGAATTGTCCTGACTGGTACTACAACCATTGTCCCCGCCACCGTCCAGCTGGGCCTGTCCACCTACGACCGGGAGGCCATCACAAATTACATTAAAAAACAGGCCGGCAAAGTGTTTTTTCTCGACCTGGAAGAACTGTCCCGCCGGGCAGGCCATGCCAGGACCGGCAACGTGGTCATCCTGGGCGCCCTTTCGACTCTCCCGGGGCTGCCTTTCGGTTCGGACCAAATGCTCCAGGCGATCCTGCGCTTTGTCCCCGGACAATTTTTGGAATTAAACCGGCGCGCCTTTGAAACCGGACGCGCAGCCATGGAGGTGGCTTGAAAATGGCCCTGAAACTGAGCAAACATGAACCCTTCAGCCTGGACCAAATTTTTTACTACCAGGAAAAAATGCTGCAGAAATTTGTCCCGCACCTTTATAAAAACTCTCCCTTTTACAAGAAAAAACTGGACGAAGCTGGGGTTGGTCCGGAAAGCGTGAAGTCCCTGGACGACCTGGGACGCCTTCCCTTCACGACCAAGGAAGAACTGCGCACAGGCTACCCCCTGGGACTTATGGCAGCCCCCGAAGAACAGGTGGTCCGGATCCACTCCTCCTCCGGCACTACCGGCAAGCCCGTAATTGTGCCTTATACGGCCTATGACGTGTCCACCTGGGCGGAAATGATGGCCCGCTGTATGGCCATGACCGGTGTTACCGCCAGGGACCGCGTCCAGGTAACGCCGGGCTACGGCCTGTGGACCGCGGGTATCGGCTTTCAGGCCGGGGTGGAGCGCCTCGGCGCTTTGGCTATCCCCACCGGCCCCGGCAATACTCGAAAACAAATCGAGATGATGATCGATCTCCAGACAACCGTTTTGACCGCCACCTCTTCTTACGCCCTGCTCCTGGCCGAGGAAGTAACCAGACAGGGTCTGCGTGACCGGATTAAACTCCGCATCGGGATCTTCGGTTCGGAGCGCTGGGGAGAGAAAACCCGCGCAAGAATTGAAGAACTCCTGGGCATCGAGACCTTCGATATCTACGGTCTCACGGAAATATACGGCCCCGGCATCTCTATCGACTGCCCCGAGCACTGCGGCCTGCATTACTGGCACGATCACCTCCTCTTTGAGGTTGTCGATCCCTTCAGCGGCCGGCAGCTTCCTCCGGGTGAGGAAGGCGAGCTGGTTGTCACCACTCTGACCAAAGAGGGCATGCCCCTTTTGCGCTACCGCACCCGGGATATCACACGGATCATCCCCGGCCAATGCCGCTGCGGAAGTCCCTACCCCATGCACGAACGCGTCCTGGGCCGCACCGACGACATGATCAAAATCAAGGGAGTAAACATCTACCCGGGCCAGGTTGACCACGTTCTGCAAATTACAGAGGGGGCCGGCGGCGAGTATCAGCTTATCGTAACCAGGGACCAGGGCAAGGACAATATTCTGGTAAAAGTCGAAGCCGCCAAAGACCAGCCTCTGGAGGACGTTGCCGAAAGATTGCGCAAAAATATTAAAACCTGCATCGGTATCCTGGTGGACACTGAGGCCGTCCCGGACGGATCTCTCCCGAGAAGCGAAAAGAAAAGCAAGAGGGTATTCGACTACAGGGAATGCTAAACCTATTAAACGACAAATTACTTAGACTTTAATTCAAGACTCCTGTCATGCGGGAGTCTTTAGTCCTGTTATGCTTTCGTTGCGCTAATGCAGGAAAAAAGTATATGGGAAAATAAAACTTGAGCTGAAATGATTGATATTAAGCGAAACCGCCTGGTAACCACTATCCTTTTAGAAAAATTCTGCAGGAATTTACATTTATTTTGTCGAAATTAGCATTACAGGAATAATCTTTCTAGTAGACATCCCTGGCAGATTTTAACAGGGAGTATTAAGCAGAGTAAATATATTGGAAGGATGGGAATATACCCCTTCAACACTGCCAAGGTTTTTCTGTTTAAGTAAAATACTAAAGTAATTGCCTGAATAGTTAAAAAACGATTATTTACAGTAAAATTTTGTTGCCCTTAAAAACTGTACAATTACGATAACATACATTAAGGGGCGGATTGTTCCATGAGAGACGAAGACAAGACAAAAGAACAGCTCATTAGCGAGCTCAATCAATTGCGCAGGCAAGTTAAAGAGTTGAATATCCGGGAAAAACTGCGCCAAAAAGCACATAACTCTGTACAAGAAACCAACAGGCAAAAAAAAGTGACTGCAACAGCGACAGAAAGATATCGCGATATTTTTGAAAACTCTATTGTCGGCATTTTCCAGACTACCCCTGAGGGTCAATGTATAACGATAAACAACGCCTGCGCCAAAATTTTCGGTTACAGTTCAGCGGAAGAAATGATTAGCTCCGTACAAAATATAGGAAAACAGCTTTATGCTAATAATGATGAACGCATTCGTTGTATAAACAAACTACTTGAAAGCGGTTCCTGCGCTTTTGAAATCCCGGCCTACCGCAAAGACGGGAGTAAAATTTGGGTTTACTACAATGTCCGCCTGGTCCGGGATGATAAAGGAAAAGTTCTTTACTTTGAAGGTATGATTGTTGATATAACCCGGCGCAAGCAAGTAGAAGAAGAATTAAAACAATACCGCCGCAGCCTGGAGGAAATGGTAAAAAGACGCACAGACAAGTTGCTGAAAGCAAACAGACGCCTCCGGCGCGAAATATTAGAGCGTAGAAAAGCGGAGAAAGCCCTGCGCCTGTCAGAAGAGTGGTTCGCCAAAGTATTTCATGCCACACCCAACCCAATGGCCGTAACCTCGCTGAAAGACGGCACTATTATAGATGTTAACAACGCCTTTGTTATGCTGCATGAATACCGGCGGGAAGAGATTATTGGAAAGAAAATGTATGACCTGTATGTATGGGTCGACCATGAAGAGCGGGACAGCATACTCAATTTGATCAAGGAAAAGGGCGCCCTTTATAATCAAGAAGTAACATTTAGAAAAAAATCCGGCGAGCTGCGTACCGCTCTATACTCTGCAGATATAATCAACATGAATGGCATAGAATGCGTCTTCGGTATGATGAATGACATCACCGAGCGTAAAAAGTTTATGATCGAAATGGCCCGCCTTGAACGGCTCAAACTGATCGGTGAAATAGCTGCGGGCATAGGGCACGAAATCAGAAACCCCATGACAACTGTGCGGGGTTTTCTGCAAATTTTGAGGACAAAACCAGAATGTGTCAATTATTATGATTATTACACATTGATGATTGAAGAGCTTGACAGGATGAATTCAATTATTAGTGAATTTCTCTCTTTGGCTCAAAACCGGATTCTGGAGAAGAAACAAAACAATATAAATTCAATTATGGAGGCTATCCTGCCCTTAATCCAGTCAGATGCCACAAACAATGATATTACTGTAGTTTTCAGTCCGGAAACAGTTCCTGACATGCTCCTGGACGAGAAAGAAATACGCCAGCTCATTCTCAACCTTGTGCGCAACGGTCTGGAAGCAATGCAGCCAGGCGGAACCCTGACCCTGAGGACATTCAAGGAAAACGGAGATATAGTTTTTTCCGTCAAGGATCAAGGAAAAGGAATAGAGCCCAAAGTTTTAGAAAAAATAGGCACTCCTTTCTTTACAACCAAGGATAACGGGACTGGTTTGGGCTTAGCTCTTTGCTACAGCATTGCCACCAGACACAATGCTAAAATTGAAATTGATACAAATGACAGGGGTACGACTTTTTTTGTAAAGTTTAAACAAGAAACTTGAAAATATTATTTTATCAATTGCGACAACTTCCTGAATTGAGGGGTAGCTGCCTTTTTCATCAAATCAAAAAATACCGTTTCTGTATTTGTGACCACAGCCCCCATCAGGGACATCAGGGATAAAGCGTTCCGGTAGTTTTCCTTGGTCCGGGAGCATACCGCGTCCCCTACCACAAAAACCTGGTAACCCAGGGCAAGCAAGTCCCTCACCGTTTGAAAAACACAAACATGGGTTTCCATCCCGGTAATAATTATCTTTTTCCTACCCAGCCTGTTAAGTTCTGAGGTCACTTCCGCAGTGCAGGCAGAAAAAGTTGTTTTTGCAAAGGTAACTGCCCCTGGACCTGTACTAACTTCGGGAACCGTTTTACCCAGGCCCTCAGGATATTGTTCCGTGACGATAACAGGAATCCCCAAATCTTCAGCAATGGTAATCAGGATATTTGTCTTTTTAATGACCTGTTTGCCGTATTTCATAGGTGGTATTAAACGTTCCTGAATATCAATTACCATTAATAGGGTTTCTTGCTGATTCAAGGTGAATTTGTCCAATTGACACACTCCCTTCTCTCCTTTTAAATAATTTTAACATCCGGCTAATTACATAAAAGTTCTCCATAATCACTCACCGGTTGACCTGGTTGCTGTACAGGCTCACATATAGTTGGCCGGCAGCTCAATGGGTGTTTCGATTATAGTAACCCCCGTTCCCGCTGTGCTGTAACCCTGAGACAAAGGCACAGGCAATGAAGGCACTCTCAATATCCACCACTTTTTCTTTTGAGCGGAAGGTATCTCCAGCCTTAAAAAGAATATAATAATGAAATTCCCCTCACCCCCCCTGCCGGAAACTTGCGCTTCCCGGACGGCTTTCAACATTGCCCTGACAACAGACACGGTTAAATAATCAACTATAATATACTACATTCCGCAGATTAGTCCTTTTAATCTATTTAGTGTTATTTGTGCTTTGATCTTGAAGCTGAAACATATTTTACAAATTTATACGGATAGCTCTAATAACTGGTGCCTGCTGATTTCTACACAGGAGGAAAAGATAATGAATAATGATAACAAATCGTCCACTTACGTTATGGACCGGAAAACCCTGCTGGCGCTTATAGAGGACATGGCCAAAAGGTGGCTGGCTCACGACGGCCTCTGGTTTCAGGCTGCAGAAAAAGCCTACGGAATGGAAGAGGCTATCCGCATAGACGCCGCCGCCTGGGCAAGGTTTTCCCCCCTTGAGGCCGAAAGGATCATGAGATTTTTAAAAATCCCCCCAAAGGGCGGAATTCCGGCCCTAAAGCAGGCCCTTGGGTTGAGGCTTTACGCTTTTGTCAACAAGCAGGAGATCATTGACATAGACAGGAACAGAATTGTTTTCAGAATGAACGACTGCCGGGTCCAGTCTGCCCGAAAGAGAAAGAACATGCCTGATTTCCCCTGCAAGTCCGTTGGGCTGGTTGAATACGAAAGCTTTGCCAGGACCATCGATCCCCGGATCAAAACCCGCTGCATCGCCTGCCCCCCGGATGACCATCCCCCGGAATACTACTGTGCCTGGGAGTTCTGGATCGAGCCCTGATAAAGCTGCGGTAGGCGGCCGCCCAATCCGGATCTGCACCTGGTCAATTCCATTCCGGTTTTAAAAGCCTGGAAGTTGCCCTCACAGGGGGACGGCACGGTTGAGGTGGAAGAGGTAAACGTACCTTTCCTTCAC